>ULTX01027125.1_pt1 | contig 41804 bp, 35 predicted proteins | sample 1958041 | NCBI WGS metagenome assembly ULTX01 (sample SAMEA4835747, study PRJEB28245) | human gut metagenome | biome: gut microbiome; material: fecal sample | place: Denmark | collected 2008
CTACGCTCATTTCCAATAAATTACACTCTTTTCGTAACTTCATGCTGCAAATATACTTAATCTTTACGAATAATCTACTTTTATCTGTTTCGTAATTTGTTGGTTTACCGTTTTATAACATTGTTTCAGTTCTAGTCTTAACGTAAAGTAAAAATTAAAATGATTTACCTAAACCTTCGTTCTCAATTCTCCTATGTTTTGATTTTGAATTTCTTGAGAAATAAAAGTGGAGTAGAATGTGTGTTTTTTTCATCCTTTTCTCCTATTCTGATTTTTCTTTTAGGGGTTCACACACGGACTCATTGCTTTGATTACCTGATTATTCCTGTGAAGGGTGTGAATTCTATAAGGAAAAAAGATAAGCTCTTTTGATCACATCTTGAGAATAGGGAAAAATCGTCCTACTTCTTGGCTTTGCGTGAGGAAGTTTGGCATCCTTGTTTTTTGAGTGGACAAGTCTGACAACTTTGGCAACTTGATTTGTCTGAAATAGGACGGGTAAAAAAACGATAGATTTTGTGTCCCATCCAAAAGATGGTGACACATCCTATCAAATAAACTGCTATTTCCTGCCACATGGTTAGTTGATAATTATGTTTCCGATTTGATAAACTAAGAAAGATACGACCCAAGCTAGGCAGCAGGTGTAGAGAATGACAAATGCGCCCCATTTCCAGGAATGGGATTCATTTACGATGGCTGTTACTGTAGCTATGCAAGGGAAGTAAAGCAGGACAAACAGCATCAGACTGAGTCCGACCAGGGGCGTAAAGACGTCTGTTCCGTCTGGATTCTTTTCTTGTAACAATCGTTCCGTTAGTGCTTGTTCACTGTCGTCGCTGCCGGTGTATAATACGCTTAGCGTACTGACAACGATCTCTTTGGCTGCCATTCCGGATAACAGGCTGACGCTGATTTTCCAATTGAAACCAAGCGGTTCCATGACGGGCGAAATGATTTGACCGATACGGCCGATATAAGAGTTTTCCTGGTGGTCCATAGCCATCTGGTGTTCTATCTCTTGCAATTGCTTGGCCTTTTCTTCCGGACTTATCTGGGTATTCTCGATGGAAGCTATTTGTTGTTTGAAATCAGCTGTACGTGCTGTCTCCCTCGGGAAATAACCTAAAAACCAGATGATGATGGATGCAACCAGGATGATGCCTCCCATCTTGTGCAAATATTGTTTGGCTTTTTCCCACATATGGAGCAGAATGGATTTTCCAGTAGGCATACGATAGGGCGGTAACTCCATCACAAAGGGAACATCTTCTTCATTAAAGAAGGCACGTTTGAATACCCGGGCTAAGATAACGGCCAGGATAACACCGGTGACGTATAACGAAAGTAATACGAAACTGGCATTTTTCGGGAATAAGGCTCCCGTGATTAATACATAAACCGGAAGTCGGGCGCTGCAACTCATCAAAGGCGTTACCAGCATCGTGATCATACGGCTGTTGCGACTTTCAATGGTTCGGGTAGCCATTACGGCCGGAACATTGCAGCCAAAGCCCATGACCAATGGGATGAATGATTTGCCATGTAAGCCCATTTTATGCATGATCTTATCCATGATGAAAGCGGCACGAGCCATATAGCCCGAATCTTCCATAAAGGAGATGAAAGCATATAGAATCAGGATGTTGGGTAAAAAGACGATGACGCCTCCGACACCACCTATGATGCCATCGACAAGCAAGTCTTTGAGCGGTCCTTCAGCCATGTGAGTACGGACGAAATTACCGATCATTTCGACCAGCCATTCAATGCCTTGCATGGGATAATCGCCTAAACGGAAAGTGGCTTCAAACATGATCCACATGAAAAGAAGGAAAATAGGGAATCCCAATACTTTATGAGTAACGAAGAGGTCGATAATCTGGGTGCTGGTCGCTTCCTTGATTTTGTTTTGTTCAAAGGTCTCGCGCAAAGCTCCCGAGATGAAACCATAACGCGCATCTGTCAACGCTGTTTCGCAGTCTTCCTGCAAAAGATTTTCGATTTGAGCGGCGTTGCGGTTCCGTTCTTGGATGATTTGCTCACCATCCGGAAACTTCCGTATCTGAGATTCTATTTCCTGATCGTTTTCCAGTAACTTGATAGACAGGTAACGCCTTGAAATACTTTTAGGCATATTGCTATCTACCTTATGGATACTGTGTTTTATGTTGGCAATACCTTTTTCCAGTATATCTCCGTAGTTGATATGGATATGGCGGACAACGGGATCTTCTTCTTCATACACTTTGATGACGCGGTTGAATAACTCTTCGATACCAAAGCCGGTCTTACTGATGGTCGGAACAATTGGGCAACCGATCATACGTGCCAGCGATTCATAATCAAACTTATTACCGGCTTTTTCCAGTTCGTCGTACATGTTGAGGGCAATGACCATTTGCACGTCCATGTCAATCAACTGGGTTGTCAGATATAAGTTTCTTTCCAGATTGGAAGCATCAATGACATTGATAACAATATCCGGTTGCTGGTTTTCGTTCAGATGTTTTCGTACATACAACTCTTCCGGAGTATAAGCCGATAAAGAATATGTACCCGGCAAGTCGACAATCCGGAACGTGTATCCGTTTTGCTTGAATACGCCTTCTTTGGCATCGACGGTTACTCCGCTATAATTCCCGACATGTTCATGAGCTCCTGATGCGAAATTGAATAAAGATGTTTTACCGCAATTGGGATTTCCAACCAAAGCAACGTTGATAGTCTTTCCTTTATTGTAGGCAATTTCTCTTAATTCATCGTCCGAAGGAGTGATGTAGTCAGTTGCCGGTTTATCGGCAAAAATAGGGTTTTCACGTTCAGCTGCAAATTCGGCAGCACTGACAACTTCGATGAGTTCGGCATCCTGGCGTCTGAGAGAAACGTCATATCCCATAATCCGATAATGAATAGGATCTTTCAACGGGGCATTTTGAATGACTTGTACTTCTTTTCCACGGATAAAGCCCATTTCTATGATACGTTTGCGGAAAGCTCCGCGCCCCATAATTTTGACGATAATTCCTTTTTCGCCTGTACGAAGTTCTGATAGTCTCATCTTAATATACTGTTCTCAAACGTGTGCAAAGTTACGATATATCGTTAGTTTCATCAATACCTATGAATAGGTAATTTCAGAGGCAGAACTATTTCTTTGCCTTATGTCATTTAATGAAAGAACCGACTGGATATATTTTGTTCGCCGATGCTGAATATATATTCGCCCACTGTGAATATGTATTCGCCGACGCTGAACGTATGTTCGCCCACGGCGAATAAAGATTTGCTGGTAGGCCAACCTATTAGATCATATCCATTTGGAGAAAAATAAAGGGGACTTCCGCTTTTTCGTTTCTATAAATATCATATATTTGCTGTGACATTTCGCTGTGGCACTTGTAAACATGAAAAATACTAATATATAATATGAGTCGTAAATTATTGTTGTTTTGGCTATTAACCGGAGTTGCCTTGTTCGTTTTCCTACAAGTTTGCTATCCTTATCTTTTCTTTTTCAACGAACAGAGCCAGTTGTTTTTAGCTGAAGCGGCTTTCTTTTGGGAAAACTTACCGAAGCCCGGAGGTCTGACGTTGTGGTTGTCTGAGTTCTTGGTTCAGTTTTTTTCCTATCCATGCGCGGGAGCTTGTATTACTGCTATACTATTGACGTTGATAGCTTTTGTACAGGGTGAAATTTTACGTAAGCTAAGTGGATCATCTGTTTTTGCAATGGCAGGTTGGTTGGTTGCCATGGCTCAGGTTTGGGTAATTGCTGATTTTAACTACTTGTATCAAGGAGTCCTGTCGATAGTCTTTGTCCTCATAAGTGCGTGGACTTGTCTGTTTATTCGATCGGATCGGCTTCGCTTGCTTTTTGAAGCGGCAGGAGGATTGATTTTAGTCTGGTGGGTAGGAGCCGCTTCCGTATTTTTTGCCGTCTGGGTATTTTTATATGAGATTGTTGTCCGTAAAAACAAGCAGAAATGGTTGGCGCTTTTTCCTTTATTGATAACAGCTGGTCTGTTGTTTGTTTTATGGCGAACAGCCGTTATTAGTGATTTCCGTTTTGCCTTTTTACCCGACGCTTATTATCATCATTTATTAGAGCCTAAATCGGTTATTTATTTTTCATGGTGGGGCGTATGGCTGTTGACAGGCTATGCGCTGATTGTACATCGAAGTAACTGGTCATTGAAAACGACGAAGAGTAAAAGACTGGTTGCAGTGGCTTTGTTTGTCTGTTTGCTAGCTATATTTTATGTCGGGACGCTTCGCTTTGGAGAGTTAAAGATGCGCCGTTATATGATGCTGGATCATTATTCCCGAACCGGGCAATGGCAGAAAATAGAAGCCGATTGCCAGGGTAAGATAACGAATTTCCTTTATATGAATATCCTTGCCCGTGCATTGGCCGAACAAGGCAAACTGGCAGATACTATGTTTGATTATCAGTTCAGAGGTCCGCAGGCTTTGGCGGTGAATTGGAATCATACAGAAGATGTTTCGGTATTGTTGAGTGATATTTATTTTACGGCAGGAAATATCGCCTTGTCGCAGCGACTGGCTTTTGAAGGTAATTCTTGTGCCCGTGGAAATTATAATGCCCGTTTGCTCCAACGACTGGTTCAGACCAATTTAATTTATGGCGAGTATGCAGTTGCTGAAAAATACATTCGTTTGTTGGAGAAATCGTGGACTTATCGGGATTGGGCAAAGCAGCAACGGAAATTTCTTTACAATGATGTTGAGGTAGAAAATGATTCGCTATTAGGTAGTAAGCGTTCGTTATTGTTGTCTCCGGAAGATACGACCCAACAAAAGGTTGCCGGTGAACAACTGGAGACGGCCATGCAACTTCCTATATTGGCCAATTCGGCTCAAGCCAGAACAGCCTTCGAGTATTTGATGGGAGCATATTTATTAAAGAAAGACATGGCCAGTTTTCAATATCTGATTGACCGCTATTGGGGAACTCCGCTTTTGCCTGATTTACCCGTGGCTTATCAGGAAGCTTTGATCGTTGCCCATGAAAAGAATCCGGAAGGATTGGACAAATATGCCTTGAATAAGGATGTCTTAAGCCGATATGCTGATTTTCGGAAACAGGTTTTAGCCAACCGGAATAATCGGGGACTTGCCGGACTGTTGTATCGGTCATTTGGTGATACGTATTGGTATTATGTTGTATTTAAATAAAGAACTAGTAGGAAGGTTGGAAGCTTCTTATAAAATAGCAAATGATGAGAAATAAATATTTATACCTATTGATCGGATGTTTGTTGGGCTTGGTGGCTTGTCAGCCAAGTTTGCCCCATATCGACGAGCAAAAAGAGATAACACCGGTTATTTATCCTGATTATAAGGAAGTCACTATTCCGGTAAATGTGGCTCCTCTGAATTTTGGTCTGCGGGATGCAGTGGAAGATGCAGTAGCCGTTTTTGCTTTCCAAGAACATTCCATATCGGTCTGGTTGAAAGACAGTACTTTCCAGATTCCATTGAAAGCTTGGCAAGAATTGCTACAACAGGCAAAAGGAAAAAGCCTGGAAGTATCGGTGTCTGTTAAAGAAGACGGCAAATGGATGGGTTACAAAGCTTTTGATATCTATGTAGCTTCAGAACCAATGGATGCTTATTTGGCTTATCGGAAAATAGCTCCGGGCTATGAATTGTGGAAAAATATGGGAATCTATCAGCGTAATCTGGAAACATTCGACGAGTTGCCCGTATTGGAAAACCGGCAAACCAATCAAAACTGTATGAATTGCCATTCCTTTTGTAATCGGCAAGCAGACCGTTTCTTGTTTCACATGCGTCAGAAATTAGGTGGAACCTATTTGGTAAAAGACGGAACCGTTGAGAAACTCAATACCGAAACACCTGAGACCATATCGTCTTTGGTATATCCTTCCTGGCACCCCGAAGGGCGGTTTGTGGCTTTTTCGACGAATATCACGAAACAGTTCTTTCATCCGAATAACCGGAATCGGATTGAAGTCTATGATGAGAAATCAGATGTAGTCGTCTACGATACGGAGAAACATGAATTGATTACGGCGCCAGCCTTGTTTTCTAATCAGGCATTTGAAACGTTTCCAACATTTTCGGCTGATGGAAAGACACTTTATTTCTGTACAGCCCAGGCAAAACCGATGCCGGATGCTTATCAGGAAGTGAAATACAGCCTTTGTTCGATTTCCTTTGATCCGGAAAAGCGGACTTTTGGTAATCAGGTAGATACGTTGTATGCGGCAGAACAACAAGGTAAAAGCGTTTCATTTCCCCGTGTTTCACCGGATGGACGTTATCTGTTATATACGTTATCCGGATACGGAAACTTCTCAATCTGGCATAAGGATGCTGATTTGTATTGGGTAGACCTGAAGACTGGCAAGCACCGTAAACTGGAGGAAGTCAACAGTCCGGATGTAGAGAGCTATCATTCCTGGAGTGGTAACAGTCGTTGGTTTGTATTCAGCAGCAGGCGGGATGACGGTCTTTATACACGGCCGTACTTTGCATACGTATCAGAAGATGGCAAAGTAGGAAAGCCTTTTATGTTGCCCCAACGTACCAGAGATTATTATGAAGACAGTATGTGGTCGTATAATATTCCGGAGTTTGTATCGGATAAGATTGATGTTTCAGCACGGACGATTATCGATGCTGCGACAACGAAAGGTTCAGCAATTCAGTTTGTCAAATAGTTATGGAACGATTAAAACAATATATAGACTTTATACAGGAAGTAGAAAAGCTGAAATCTGTATTGCGAACGGCTTGGACATCTTCCGGAAGGCAGGAAAGTACGGCTGAACATTCTTGGAGATTAGCCTTATTAGCCGTTCTTTTTATCAGCGACTTCCCGGAGTTGGATAGTTTGAAAATCCTGAAAATGTGTTTGATTCATGATCTGGGCGAGTTGTATGATGGAGATATTTCAGCTTTGTTATTACCCGACGAACAAGAGAAACATACGAAAGAGAAAATGGCGATGGAACGGATGTTGTCTCTTTTGCCTCAGGAGGTAGGTTCTGATTTATTGGCAATATGGAATGAATATAATGAAAATCAGACAGAGGAAGCTCATTGGGTAAAAGCCTTGGATAAGGCAGAGACAATTTTGCAGCATAACCAAGGAAACAATCCGCCAGATTTTGACTATAAGTTTAATTTGGTGTATGGAAAATCTTATTTTTCTGCAAATTCAAGTTTAGTTACTCTGCGGAATTTGTTAGATTTGGAAACACAGAAACATTGTTAGTTAAATATAGATAGAAAATATGGATATTAAAAAGCTTTTTATCACAGTCATATCTACGTGGCTTGGAATGTTTTCTTGGCCGTTATCTTTGTATGGACAAGAAACACTGCCCAAAGATAAGCAACATGGGGCGATTCTTCATGCGTTCTGCTGGTCCTTCCAGACGATTAAGGAAAATATGAAACAGATTGCAGATGCCGGATTTACAATGGTGCAGACTTCACCGGCCAATAAATGTTTTGTGGGTGATGATGGCGGATTGGAAATCTTTGGAAAAGGGAAATGGTATTATCATTATCAGCCGGTGGAATGGACGATCGGGAATTATCAGTTGGGAACAAAAGCTGATTTTATTGCCATGACTACCGAAGCCCGGAAATATGGAATTACGGTATTGGTGGATGTTTTGCCCAATCATACGGCTTTTGATACAACGGCTGTTTCCCAGCAGTTCATTGAGGCTGTTGGCGGACAAGAACAACTGTATCATGCCAACGGATTGAATCCGATAAAAGATTATAACGACCGTTTTCAGTGTACAACGGGTGGAGTAGGCGGATTGCCGGATGTAAATACGGAGAATCCGTTATTCCAGTATTATTATATGAAATATGTAAACGAACTGATCGCCTGCGGTGCCGGTGGATTCCGGTATGATACCGCCAAACATATCGGCTTGCCTTCTGATCCGAAGGATGAAAAATCTCCCCGGAATAACTTTTGGGAGATAGCTACTGGTCGGGAAGCTGTGAATGGTTTGCGTCTGGATACTTCCAAAGAGCTTTTCATTTATGGAGAAGTTTTACAAGACAAGAACGTGAAGGAAAAAGAATATTCCAAATACATCGGACTGACTGCCAGTAATTATGGTGGAGAGCTGCGGAAAGCTTTGGAAAATAGAAGTTTTTCGGGTGTGGATTTGAAATCATGGCATCATCCGGCTAATCCGAAACAATTGATTACGTGGGTAGAAAGTCATGATACCTATTGTAATGCCGGTGAATCGGCGGGCTTGACGGATGCTCAGATTCGTTGTGGCTGGACTATTGTGGCTGCTCGTGCATCAGGTGTTCCTTTGTTCTTGAGCCGGCCAGCAGGTTCATCTCCTGAGAACCGTTGGGGTAACAACCGGATTGGTCCGCGTGGAAATGATAATTTCTTCCATCCGGAAGTAGTTGCTGTTAATCATTTCCGCCAGCGAATGATGGGTGAAAAGGAAACCTTGTATTACTCGACTGATGGTAAGGTGATGGAAGTGGCACGAGGTAAAAAAGGTGCGGCCTTGATCAACTTGGGCGAAGCGGGTGATATTTCTATGAAAACTTGTTTGCCTGATGGCTCTTATACGGATGCCGTGCATAACGTTTCTTTTACAGTGCAGAAAGGCATGCTGAAAGGTCGTGTAGAAGGTTTGTCTTCTTATATCCTGGAAGTTCAGGAATAAATAAGGTTGAAGATTGTTGTTAACGAAAATCAGATACAGGAAAAATGGAGAGTTTTATCAATAAAGATTTTATGCTGACGAATGAGTCGGCTCGTGAATTATATCATGACAGTGCGGAGTCGTTGCCTATCATCGACTATCATTGTCATTTAGATCCTAAGCAGATCGCGGAAAACCATTCGTTTAAGAATCTGACGGAGGTCTGGCTGGGTGGCGATCACTACAAATGGAGAGCCATGCGCGGCAATGGCATTGCGGAAGAATATATTACCGGAAGCAGAAGCGATTATGAGAAGTTTGAGAAATGGGCGGAAACGGTTCCCTATACGATGCGGAATCCTTTATACCATTGGACTCATTTGGAGTTAAGTCGTATTTTCGGTATTGATACCTTGCTGAAGCCGCAGACTGCCCGTGAAATCTATGAGGCTTGTACAGATATGCTGCAGACGGATGATTTTCGTGCCCAGGCGCTGATGAAGCGTTGTCGGGTAGAAGTAGTATGTACAACGGATGATCCGATCGACTCTTTGGAACATCATCGTTATTTGCAGGAACATCCTTTTGGAACTCGTGTATATCCGGCCTGGCGTCCGGATAAGGTGTTGGCCGTAGAAAATCCGGTGTCTTATCGGGCTTATGTAGAAAAGTTAGGACAGGCTGCTGATATGGAGATCCGATCTTATACGGATTTATTGACAGCTTTGCGGAAACGACATGATTATTTCGCCTCTTTGGGTTGTCGTTTGTCTGATCATGGTTTGGATAACTTCTATGCAGATGATTATACAGAAGCCGAAGTTCAGCAGATCTTCAAGAAGGTGATGGACGGAAAGTTACTGGATGAAACGGAGATCCGCCGTTTCCGGAGTGCTTTGCTGTTCGAACTGGCTGTCATGGACTGGGAAAAAGGATGGGCGCAACAGTATCATATCAGTGTTGTGCGAAACAGTTCCACCCGCATGTTTCAGGCTTTGGGACCGGATACGGGTTTTGATGCCATTATGGAAGTGAATTGTTCGGTTGTAGGACATCGTTTCTTTAACCGGCTTGATCAGGTTGGGAAACTGACGAAAACCATCTTGTATAGCTTGAACCCGAAGGATAATGAAGTACTGGCAACATTGGCTTATACGTATAATGACGGAACCGTTCCGGGAAAGATGCAGTTAGGCTCGGGCTGGTGGTTCCTGGATCAGGAAGATGGGATGCGGAAGCAGATGAATGCCTTGTCGGCTATGGGATTGCTGAGCCGTTTTGTAGGAATGTTGACGGACTCACGCAGTTTCCTTTCATATCCGCGTCATGAATATTTCCGTCGCATCCTGTGTAACTTGATTGGTGAAGATATAGAGGCAGGAAAGTTACCACGGAGTGAGATGGATTTCCTGAAACAGATGGTAGCAGATATTTCTTATTATAATGCAAAACGATATTTTAATTTTTAACGGATAAATTAAAACACGTATGGGAAAAATAGTAACCTTCGGTGAGATTATGCTTCGATTGGCAACTCCCGGATATTTACGTTTTAGTCAGACAAATGAATTGAGTGCTACATTTGGTGGTGGTGAAGCAAATGTAGCTGTATCATTGGCTAATTATGGAATGGAAGCTGAGTTTGTGACTCGTTTGCCTGAGAATGATATTGCTGCCGCATGTGTAAAAGATTTACATAAACACGGAGTTAAGACCGACCATATTGTTTATGGTGGTGACCGTATGGGTATTTATTTCCTGGAAACCGGAGCTGTGGCTCGTGCCAGTAAGGTTGTATATGACCGGGCTCATTCGGCTATCTCGGAAATTAAACCGGGTATGATTGACTGGGAACAGGTTTTGGCTGGTGCAGACTGGTTTCATTGGACGGGAATTACACCGGCAATCAGTCAGGGAGCAGCAGATGTCTGCTTGGAAGCGATTCAGACAGCCAATCGGTTGGGAATTCCGGTTTCCTGCGATTTGAATTACCGGAAGAATCTGTGGAAATATGGAAAGAAAGCATCTGAGGTAATGCCGGATTTAGTGGTAGGCTGTGACATCATCCTCGGAAATGAAGAAGATGCGGAGAAAGTATTCGGCATCAAACCGGAAGGTTTTGATGTGACGGCGACTGCCGGTGAAGTGAATGCTGCTGAGTTTGAAAGTGTATGTACGCAGCTGATGCAACGTTTCCCGCGTGCCCGGAAAGTAATTATCACTTTGCGTGGTTCAATCAATGCCAACCATAATACATGGGGAGGTGTTTTGTATGACGGCAAACAGCTGTTCCAGTCACCTCGCTATGATATCACACACATTGTAGATCGTGTGGGCGGTGGCGATTCTTTCATGGGCGGTCTGATTTACGGTTTGCTGACATATCCGCAGGATGATCAGCAGGCATTGAACTTTGCCGTGGCGGCTTCTTGCCTGAAGCATACGATTTATGGAGATTATAATGAAGTAACAGTAAAAGAGGTTGAGAATCTGATGAAGGGCGATGGCTCTGGTCGGGTTTCACGTTAACAGAGGAAAGGAGAACAAATGGCTGCATTTACGAAATTACAAGTGTTGCAGGCAATGCAACAGACGGGCATGGTTCCGGTCTTTTATCATAGTGATGCCGAAGTGGCTCGCCAGGTATTGAAGGCTTGTTATGAAGGTGGCGTCCGTGCTTTTGAGTTTACAAATCGGGGCGACTTCGCTTCGGAAGTCTTTATTGATCTGATGAAGTTCTCTCGTCGGGAATGTCCGGAGATGATTTTGGGTATTGGTTCCGTAGTAGATGCTCCGACAGCTGCCCTTTATTTACAGTACGGGGCAAACTTTGTGGTCGGTCCGTATCTGAATCCGGAAGTGGCGCGTTTGTGTAATCGTCACTTGGTGCCATATACGCCGGGCTGTGGTTCGGTAACGGAAATAGGCGAGGCACAGGAGTTGGGTTGTGACCTGGTAAAGATTTTCCCGGCAGGAAATGTGGGCGGACCTTCGTTTGTGAAGAATATCAAGGCTCCGCTTCCTTGGTCGATGATTATGGCGACAGGTGCCGTAGAACCGACGGAGGAGAATTTGACAGCCTGGATGAAAGCGGGTACGACTTGTGTAGGAATGGGTTCTAAACTCTTCCCGAAAGATCGGATCGCGGCTCAGGACTGGAATTATATTACAGAGAAATGCCGGTTTGCTTTGGAGATTATCCGACAGGCAAGAGGTTGATAAAACAAATGCTAACCTTTTAATCGGAACGACATGAACAAACACGGAGAAATGAAGATGACAAATTACAGATGGACCATCTGTATCATGATGTTTCTGGCCCTGACGATCAATTATCTGGACCGTCAGGTGCTTTCTTTGACCTGGGATGAATTTATCAAACCCGAGTTTCATTGGAATGAAATCCATTACGGTCGGATTACAGCTACCTTCTCGATTGTGTATGCGATCGGAATGTTGTTTGCCGGCCGGGTAATCGACTGGATGGGAACGAAAGCTGGTTTCTTGTGGTCGATCGGAGTGTGGTCGTTGGGTGCTTGCCTGCATGCTTTTTGTGGTGTGGCAACAGAAGCCTGTGTCGGACTTGAGGATCGGACACAATTGATGATGGCTACGGGTGATATGGCTGTCTTGATCGCGACCTTCAGTATGTACTTCTTTTTGGCGGCCCGTTGTGTGTTGGCTATTGGAGAGGCCGGATATTTCCCTGCGGCAGTCAAGGTGACAGCCGAATATTTCCCGAAACGAGACCGGGCGTTTGCGACTTCTATTTTTAATGCGGGCGCTTCTATTGGTGCTTTGGCTGCACCGTTGACGATTCCGTTGCTGGCTAAATATTGGGGCTGGGAATTATCGTTTGTTATCATTGGTGTATTAGGCTTCATTTGGATGGGATTTTGGGTATTCATGTACACACCGCCTGAGAAGAGCCGGTTTGTCAATGCTGCCGAACTGGAATACATCGGGCAGGACAAGTTACTGGAAGCTGATTTGGTGGATGTGGATCAGGCTAATGAAAAGAAGATGTCTTTATTGGAATGCTTCCGCTATCGGCAGACTTGGGCTTTCTTGCTGGGTAAATTCTGTACGGATGGTGTGTGGTGGTTCTTCCTCTTTTGGACTCCTTCCTATTTGAATACTCAGTTTGGAATCAAGACGACAGAAGGATTGGGAATGGCGTTGATCTTTACTTTATATGCCATCGTCATGCTATCGTTGTATGGAGGAAAGCTTCCTACGATTTTTATTAAACGGATGAAAACGAATCCTTATGAGGCGCGTATGAGGGCAATGCTGATCTTTGCCTTCATTCCGTTGGTCGTTCTGTTTGCCCAGCCGCTGGGAACGTATTCTCCCTGGTTCCCGGTTATTTTGATCGGTATCGGGTGTGCGGCGCATCAATCCTGGTCTGCAAATATTTATACGACTGTGAGCGATATGTTTCCGAAGAATGCGATTGCCACAGTGACGGGAATTGGTGGTATGGCCGGCGGAGTTAGTTCGATGTTGATGCAGGCATGTGCCGGAAATCTCTTTGTCTATGCAGATGAGGTACAGTTGGAGTTTCTGGGATTTATCGGAAAACCGGCCGGATACTTCATCATCTTCTGTATTTGCTCGGTAGCTTATCTGGTGGGCTGGATCATCATGAAGACGTTAGTACCGAGATATAAGATTATCGGTGGTTAATCATTTTCTGAAATAAACGAGAACCGAAAATGAAACTCACAGGAATCAAAATCGATTCCCGTTTATTTCATTAATAGCTGCCTACCTTTTCCTAAAAACACGCCGGCTTTTTATGAAAATACGCCAGCTTTTTGGAAAAATACGCCGGCTTTTTAAGGAGTTGTTGCCTGATCTTCTTGATTGGGATTATAGACGTTGTAAACGAGTAAGTTAGGCCGCTTTCGTAGCGATAATGAAAATGGATAATTTACAAACGAATTAATGCAATAAAATATGAATCTGTTTGATGTAAAAGATAGAGTAATCGTCATCACCGGAGCAACCGGTGTATTGGGCCGGGCGATGGTACGCCACTTTGCTGAAGAAGGAGCGAAAGTGGTGATTTTAGGCCGAAATGAACAAGTGGGGAATCAGTTAGCCGACGAAGCGGTGAAAGCCGGAGGAACAGCTGTGTTTTATACAACAAATGTACTCGATAAAGAGCGGCTGGAGCAGAATTATGCCGACATCATGGAACGTTTTGGTCGGATTGATGTGCTGATTAATGGAGCCGGAGGAAATATGCCGGGAGCAACAATTGCTCCAGACAAAACCCTTTTCGATTTGGATTTGGAAGCTATGCGGCAAGTGGTGGATCTGAATCTCTTCGGAACGGTTTTACCAACGATGATTTTTGCCCGTGCCATGGTGGAGCAGAAGCAGGGTTCAATTATCAATATTGCTTCCGAAGCCGGATTGCGTCCGCTTACACGGGTGGCAGGCTATGGAGTAGCGAAAGCGGCTGTCATTAACTTTACGAAATACATGTGTGGCGAACTGGCTACGAAGTTTGGTCCGGGCCTGCGGGTGAATGCTATTGCTCCGGGATTCTTCCTGACCGAACAGAACCGGACTTTATTGACGAATCCGGACGGCAGCTTGACACCGCGGGCAGAAACCATTCTGGCTCATACACCTTTCAAGCGTTTCGGTGAGCCGGAAGAATTACTGGGTACACTGCAATGGCTGGCAAGTGATGCTTCGCGTTTCGTATCCGGTACTTTGACCGTTATTGACGGCGGCTTTGACGCATTTTCTATTTAGTTAATTCAAAAACTCATCAATATGTATCTATGTAAACAATCCTGGCGCTGGTACGGACCGAATGATCCGGTCAGTCTGTGGGATATCCGGCAGGCCGGAGCCACTGATATCGTCCATGCGCTGCATCATATTCCCAACGGAGAAGTTTGGAGTATAGAAGAAATCCGGAAACGGCAACAACTCATTGCTGAAACTGGTTTAGTTTGGAGTGTCGTGGAAAGTGTCCCGGTACACGAACATATCAAGACGCAGACCGGCGATTTCCAGCGTTATATTGATAACTATAAAGAGACCTTGCGGAACCTGGCCGCCTGCGGGATCCGTTGTGTGACATACAACTTCATGCCGGTCCTCGACTGGACACGTACCGACTTGGCTTATACCATGCCCGATGGCTCGAAAGCTTTGCGTTTTGAGCGGGCAGCTTTCCTGGCCTTCGATCTTTTCATCCTGAAACGCCCCGGAGCAGAACAGGAATATTCGGATGCGGATAAGGAAATAGCCTGTCGCCGCTATGAACAGATGGATGAGGAAGAGAAACAGCGTCTGGTGTGCAACATGATTGCCGGACTGCCTGGTTCGGAAGAAAGCTTCACCCTCGAACAGTTCCAGGAGGCATTGGATCGTTACAAAGAAGTGGATGCCGACAAGTTGCGTGATAATCTGGTTTATTTCCTGTCTGAAATAACACCGGTGGCCGATGAAGTAGGTGTTGATCTGGTGATTCATCCCGATGACCCGCCTTATCCGATTTTAGGTCTGCCACGTATCCTTTCAACGGCAGATGATTTCCGTCAACTGATAGAAAGAGTGCCTAACAAATCGAATGGCTTGTGTCTCTGTACCGGATCATTCGGCGTGCGTGCCGACAATGACCTGGTTGCGATGATGTATGAGTTTGCCGACCGGATTCATTTCGTTCATTTGCGCAGTACGAAACGGGATGCCGAAGGAAACTTCTACGAAGCCAATCACCTGGAAGGTGATGTTGATATGTATGGCATGATGAAGGCTTTGCTGGAGATACAACAACGACTGAAAGTCTCTATCCCGGTGCGTCCGGACCACGGTCATCAGATGGTGGATGACTTGCGGAAGAAAACCAATCCGGGCTATTCCTGTATCGGTCGTCTGCGTGGTTTGGCTGAGCTGCGCGGCTTGGAATTAGGCATCGCCCGTTCAATGGAATGATAGCTTGATCTTTGCGGGAATAAGAAGGATGAGATAATAGGGGAGAAATACTGTGGCAATAGAATATTTTGTATCTTCGCAGATGTAAGATTACTGAAAACTGGATGAATCATGGACAGAACGGTATTTAATAAGGCACAGTTGGAGATGCTTGATATTATGGCAGGAATCCGCAGTGAAGAAGAATTGGAGGAACTGAAGCATGTCATTTCAGAGTTCTATGCTCGTCGTGCCGATGAAGAATTGGATAAACTCTGGCAATCGGGTGAGTGGAACGAACAGACATTGAAAGAACTGGGTGAAGCTCATTATCGTACACCATATAAGTCATGAAGCGGCTTGTTGTATTAGATACCAACTGCTTGGTACAAATGTTGTCAGTGCATAGTTCTTATCGCCCTGCTTGGCAGGCATTTCGAGAGGGGAAATATGAACTCTGTGTGACGAATGAAATCTTGGAGGAATACCAAGAAATCTTGGAACGTGTGGCAAACGAAGCGGTGGCCTACAATGTGGTAAATGCGATTGTGCGTAGTCCATTTACACGCTTTTATACTTCCCATTTTCGTTTCCGCCTTATTGAGCAAGATCCTGATGATAATAAATTTGTGGATTGTGCCATTGTTGCAGGAGCAGATTATATAGTCAGTGAGGATGCTCATTTCCGGGTCTTGGAAGAAATCCCTTTTCCCAAAGTATATGTCATCCGGCTCCAACGGTTTGTGGAAGAATTAGCTAAGCTATAGACTTTGGTATAAGTATTGTTTGGAAAGTCTCCTAATTCAGATAATTGAGAAGTCTTTTGACGGAAGAATGAATCAATTAATAGAAGAGGCACGGAAACAGGAGTCTCAATTTTGCTCCTTGTTTTTGTGCCTCTATTTTATTATTCCTATTATTCCTATTTTCAGATGTTTACTCTTATAGGCTATAACGGTACAATAAATCCTTCAGTTCCTTGTCGCTCAGATTTTCACGCTCGGATTTATCATAAATGGCCAATAATAGTACTTGGTCGTTTTCATCCGTATGTACAGTCACTAATGTAATAACTCTAGCTCCTCCGCTTTTACCTTTCCCTTTTGCAGTGATGCTTAAACGGATCTTATGAAGTCCTTGACCTAAATCCGTTCCCATCCAAGGATTTTCTCGAAGCTGGTCAAGCAAGTAAGCAAAATCATCTTTCATCGATTTATAATGCTTAGCCAACTTCTTCAGGCTACGAGAAAATTCAGGGGTTACAATAATGTTACAGCTCATGCAGTAAATCCTCCGCGTTGATGGGCTGGAGCTTTCCTTCCTGTATTAACTTGGCTTCCTTGCAAGCTTGCTCAATATGTACCTCAATCTCTTGGCGAGACATATAGGGAGTTAACGGTTCATTTGCATTCGAGGCTTTTGCCTCTTCTGCATTGAGCAAGTCTTCTACTTTCTTCAGCAAGGAAAGATCCTTCACGTCGAGAATCCGGCGAATCAGTTCGTTTTGTTCAGACTGTAAGCTTATCGTATTCATTGAGATTCCTTTCTTCTGATTGAATGAGACAAAAGTAAATATTAATCCACCAACATCCAAACAACCCTTTATCCTCTCTTCGTTTAGAAGTGATTCAACGCCAAAGCTGTGGTATCCTGGTACTGCTGCTGCAGTTCCACTAGTTTCTTTTCCAACTGACGGGTGATCTCCTCATAACCTGGCTGGCCGTACAGATTCTTCATTTCCGATGGATCTTCCTGCAGGTCGTATAATTCCCACGTATCGATGTCGTTATAGAAATGGATTAACTTGTAACGGTCTGTGCGGACACCATAATGGCGCTTCACTGCGTGTTCAGCCGGATATTCGTAGAAGTGATAATATAAGGCATCGCGCCAGTGAGCAGGTTTTTCTCCTTTCAGGAACGGCAGGAACGATTCTCCGTGCATGTCTTTAGGAATTTCCACACCAGCCAGTTCCAGAATGGTCGGCGCATAATCGATATTCTGGACGAACGCATCCACGTCTCCATGAATACCACCCGGCAGACGAACCAGCAACGGTGTGCGGAACGACTCTTCATACATAAAGCGTTTGTCGAACCAGCCATGTTCGCCCATATAGAAACCTTGGTCGGAAGTATAGACAATCATTGTGTTCTCTAATAGTCCGGCTTTCTCCAGATAATCCAATACGCGACCGATGTTACGGTCCACCGAATGGATCACCCGCAGATAATCCCGCATGTACTGTTGGTATTTCCATTCAGCCAATGCCTTGCCGGAAAGATTCGCCTTCTTGAATTTCTGGATGATCGGATCGTAGTGAGCATCCCATGCCTTCTTTTCTTCGGGTGTCATGGTGTCGTACATATGGCGCCCTACTTCTTCCAATCCGGTTGTCGTATGGATTTCGTTCTCTTTATCTGCCATCTTCAAATCGTAGACCAGATCCATATCCTTGAAGATACTCATCTCTTGGGCTGCAGCAGCCTGACGACCTTCATAATCGTCGTAGAAGTTATCCGGCAGCGGGAAAGTCTTGTCGCTGAAAAGCTCCAAATCCTGCAAATCCGGCATCCAGGTACGATGCGGAGCCTTGTGATGAAGCAAGAGGCAGAACGGTTTACTCTTGTCGCGCTGATTCTCTAGCCATTCGATCGCTTTATCGGTAATGACATTTGTCGCATAGCCTTGCGAGGTCGTCTTTTCGCCATTGGTGATAAACGGAGCGTTGTAATAGATACCTTGGCCGATTAGAATGTCCGAATAATCAAAACCGGTAGGAGCGGAGGTCAGGTGCCATTTCCCGATAATTGCTGTCTGGTATCCGGCTTTCTGTAATAACTTCGGATACGTCTGCTGACTGCCGTCGAAAGTCGAGCTATTATCAGTAAAGCCATTCGCATGACTGTGTTTACCAGTCAGCATACACGCCCGACTGGGACCACTGATAGAATTGGCCACAAAACTGTTGGTAAAACGTACACCCTCGTTGGCAATCCGGTCGATATTAGGCGTCTGGATAAACCGAGTATCATACGCGCTGATTGTCTGGTACGAATGATCGTCCGACATGATGTAGAGAATGTTCATCGGTTTCTTCCCTGTCTGCTCGTCAGACTGTGCTTGTTTGTTGTTGCACGCGTAGAAAGGCAATGCCAACACCGGCAGCGTAAGTAGCCATTTGTTTGTTTTCATAGGCTGATCTTTTATGATTAATATATAAATGAGTTGATAATAGAGATACAAAGGTAATAAATCTGTGCGAAGCATCTATCATATTTAGCAAATAAGCCTGTTGTTCTCCGTTTGTTTACGGGGAGCAACAGGCTTATGCTATTGGAATGACTTGTTATATTACCGAACGACCGGCTTCTCTTTCAGTGTACCTCCTTCATTATATTGCTGGTTGTTGGGTAAACCTTTCTGTCCGACACCTTCTTTCATCAACTCTTTCAATTCCGGCAAGTGAGACTGATAGACAGCACGCGGATTCACCTGGTATTTCTTACAGATGGAAGCAGCCATGCCGACTACTTCGCCCATCATTCCGGTTGTTCGCATGACACGTACCGTTCCCAAGGCGACATGTGTTACACTGATATTCCGGCCAGCCATGAACAAGTTATCAATGTTGCGTGAATACAGACAGCGATACGGAATCGGATACGGATAAATGTTGATATGTTTGGCAATCGACTTGAATTCCTGACCGGGGAAATTCTCTGTATTCTTCGGATCCGGATAATGCAAGTCGATACTCCACGTAGAAGCCGCCGAACCGTCTTCATGAACCACATGCTTCCTCAAGTCTTCTTCTTTCAGAATATAATCGCCCATCAACCGGCGTGATTCCCGTTTTCCGGAGATATAAGCCACCCATGCCAACTTTCTATTCTTATAGACATCGTTTTCCTTCATCTCATTCTTGAGATAACTCCAGTTGGAATAAACCACCATCAATCCATAGTCTCGGATACGCTCGAAATCCTTGATCTGGTCGTAGTTCATACCCGTTTCCCAAGTCCATTCACCCATTGTCACCTTTTCACAATTCTTCTCGTTGAAATCAACTCCATATTCGAACAGAGGAAAAGAAGATGGCTTCTTCGTGTCTTCCGAATACCATTGCACGGAAGCACCCATTGTCATCTTATCTGCCTGTTCAGGAGCTGTACTTTCTCCAAACTCATCCCGACTTTCACGTCCCATCCGATAATCGGCACCAGCCAAGTAACCGATGGTTCCATCACCCGTACAATCAGAGAATAAAGGAGCTTCGAAACGTTTCTCTTCGCCTGTCTCAATATGCTTAGCGATGACAGCTGTGATGCGATCTCCTTCTTTCTCTACAGCGATCGCACGATAATTGGTGAATAAGGAAACATTCTTTTCCTTCAACAACCAATCCATCTTCTTTTGATCCTCATAATAATCGGCAGGCTGAGCATTACCACCACGCGTCGGGCCAAATTCTTTCTGTAAATTCCCTAATTCTTTATAAGGACCGGCTTCGATGCGTCCACCCAAGTGAACACGAATTTCCGAACTGTTGTTGCCTCCTATTACCGGACGGTCATTCAGTAAGGCAACCTTGCAACCTAAGCGGGCAGCTGAAACGGCGGCACTCATTCCGGCAATACCTGCACCTACGACTACCAAATCATATTCTCCGGCTAATGGAGCTTCTGCCGGAAGGTTCAACTTTTTCCGCCTAAACTTTTCCAAGGCTGCTACATCCGATGGAGGAACGGCTCCTTCTTCCGTTGTGAAGTAAATGGCATCACACCGTCCGTTGAAGCCTGTCAGGTCATGTAAACGCAGTTCCGTATTCACATCCTTGATCGTCACTTTCCCTGCTGCTTGCCACATCCATGTATTTCCTTCGCATCCCAGAGGTGAAGCCAGCTTCTTGTTACCGACATACAAGCTGAATTTTCCCGGTCCTTCTCCATCTTTCCAAGGCGAAGTCCAGTTATATGTCCGTACATATACATAATATGTTCCTTTTTCCGGGAAGGTCACTTCTGTTTGTGCGTCTTCTACCGGTTCACCCATTCCGTGTGCCATCAGATAAGAAGAACCCATCAGGTCCATGAACTGTTGGTCAACTACCCAACCGCCTTTCTTAGCAAAACTTTCTGCCTCGATAAAGAGGTTGGCAGCAGGAAGAGAACTGAAACTAGCGAATAAAAATAAAATATTTGTAAATAGAATCTTTTTCATGATGTAAAATCCTCTTATAATAATATTCAAGTTGTCCAAAAAGATTTATTGGTTGTATATAAATATTAAGTGACATAGCAATAAAAGTATTAATTTAGGAGTAAATAAACAATAACAATTAAACGTTTATACGCTATGTTTACAGAAATATATTGTAAGACATATGATTTTACGGAAAAATTTCTATTAACAAGACAAAATATGCTAGTTATGAAAGCTGAAAATAATAAGAAAAACTCCCTTATGAGTGTTTCGAACAAAATATTACTTAGAAAACTAACACTGATTGATCAAATTAAATTAGTCCCGAAATGATACAAAAGCTTATCAAAATCGGGACTAATAATTATTGAATCAAAATTAATAATAGTACAGTTATAAGGGTTATTTGTATCTCCTTCTTTATCTCTTTTCGCTTAGGTATAAAAGTTAATTCGAATAATCCATTTTAAAATAGTACTATTATATCAAGTGATATAAGAATTGTCTTTATTTCTTCTACAAACTAAATATTAAAATTATTCAAACTCAATGCTGTAGTATCATTATACTGTTTCTGAAGTTTTACCAGTTCTTTCTGCAAATCCTTTATTACATTTTCATAACCAGGTTTGCCGTAAAGATTATTCATTTCAGAAGGATCTTCTTTTAAGTCATAAAGTTCCCATTCATCTATATCATTATAGAAATGAATAAGTTTATAACGATCTGTTCGTACACCATAATGACGTTTCACAGCATGTTCGGATGGATATTCATAATAATGATAGTAAAGTGACTTTCTCCAATCCTTTACCTTCTCTCCTTTCAACAATGGAAGGAATGATTCGCCATGCATATCTTCAGGAACTTCAACACCCGCAAGATCCAAAATTGTTGGCCCATAATCGATATTCTGAACAAATTCATCAATGTCTCCTTTCTTTCCTCCTGGCAAACGGACAAGTAAAGGTGTACGGAAAGATTCTTCATACATGAAACGCTTGTCGAACCATCCATGTTCACCCATATAGAAACCTTGGTCTGAAGTATAGACAATCATAGTGTTTTCAAGCATACCTTTTTCTTCCAAATAATCCAAAACACGGCCAATATTACGATCTATGGAATGAATCACACGTAAATAATCACGCATATATTGCTGGTATTTCCATTCAGCAAGTTTCTTTCCTGAAAGTTTTGCTTCCTTGAACTTCTTGATGATAGGATCGTAATGTTTATCCCATGCTGCTTTTTCTTCAGGAGTCATACTGTTATACATATTGCGTCCGGCTTTTTCCAAACCTCCGGTATGTATTTCGTTCTCCTTATCTGCCAGTTTAAGGTCATAAACCAAATCCATATCTTTGATTATACTCATCTCCTGCTCTGCGGCAGCACGTCTGCCTTTATAATCATCGTAGAAATTTGCTGGCAACTCAAAAGTTGTATCACTGAAAAGTTCCAAATCCTGTAAATCCGGCATCCATGTACGATGAGGAGCTTTGTGATGTAACAACAGACAGAAAGGCTTATTCTTATCTCGGATATTTTCCATCCAGTCAATAGCTTTGTCCGTAATCACATTCGTTGCATAACCTTTGGATTCTATTTTCTCTCCATTCTTTATGAACGGAGCATTATAATAGATTCCCTGTCCAATTAATATTTCTGAATAGTCAAATCCTGTCGGTTCGGAAGTAAGATGCCATTTACCGATAATCGCAGTTTCATAACCAGCTTTCTGCAACAGTTTAGGAAACGTCTGTTGGTTTCCGTCAAAAACCGCACTATTATCAGTGAAACCATTGGCATGACTATGTTTTCCTGTCAGCATACAGGCACGACTAGGTCCGCTTATGGAATTGGCCACAAAACTGTTAGTAAAGCGTACACCTTCGTTTGCTATACGGTCAATATTAGGCGTATAAATAAATCTCTTGTCATACGCACTGATTGTCTGGTATGAATGATCATCCGACATTATATAGATGATATTCATTGGTTTTTTTGCCTGATTTTTATCCTCTTTAGGACCAGTACATGACGCTACGGCTATTGATACGATAGGAAATATTAATATATATTCTTTTTTCATAATGTTTGTGCTATAATTTGTTTAAATATGAAGTAAAAAACTTTTACCAGCCAGGGTTCTGTACCCACTGTTCTCCTGTTAAGGATATCATTCTAGGTTGTATTGGCAATAAATAATCTCTTTCTAAATTAAATTGCCAACCGTTTGGATAATTTGTATTATTAAATGGTATAATATACCTGTAAGTGTCACCAACAGAACCGGTTAAGAATAAATTTTTTCCTTCAACTAATTCATCTGCAAAATGTGTTTCTAAATCACTTCCTGTATACATTGCTCCCGTAGGAATTTTGTCCTTTATCAAAACATCCGCAGCAGCCCAACGTAAAATATCATTTAATCTAGTACCTTCTAAAGCTTGTTCAACACGGCGCTCACGACGTACAGCTTGAATATATTTATTTAAATCTTTAAAAGGATATTCCGGATCTGTATTATACTCTCTATCAAAATTTACATCTGGCATACCAACTCTATCTCTAAGAGGTTTCAAGGCCATTTGTATCTTTTGAGCATTAGCCTCAGCATTCAATTCGGCTAAAGCTTCAGCATAATTTAATAATATATCAGCGTAACGAACTTGTATTGCCGGAGTTTGACTCTTACCTTCACCATCAATTGTCGGGAAATAAGATGTATTAATTTCTACGTGTTTAAGAACAGAATAGCCTGTTGTATTCTGAAAATAACTATTACCAGTTAACGGAGGATATTCAAATACATATTCTCCATTAGGCCTTAAACTTTGTCCAGGCATACATACCGTTTGTGAAAGTCGTGGATCACGAATTTCTGGATTTAATTCTTTACCATAGATTTTTTTAGCTTCTTCTTTAGCTTTACCGACAAAAGGTTTTCCATCTATTGTTAAATAATCATCAACTAAAGAAGCAGAAACACCACAAAGACCTCCTCCTTTATTCAAATATCTTGTTACACTATGTGTATATGTTACAGAAGCATCATATTTTTTGTACCATAAAACTTCTTTATTAGATGTTAAATTCTGATCTACAAACAATTCTTGATAAACTTTATTTGGGTCACCCATTGTTATAGACCAAACTCCAGTATTAATTATTTCCTCAGCTGCAGTTATTGATTGATTTAAATAATCTTTTATTTTATCATCAGTAACACTCTTATCATAAAATGGAGTATTTTTTTGCTTATGATATTTTTCCCATGTAGCTTCAAACAGTGCTATTTCACTCTTCAAAGCTCTTGCAACATCTTTATGAACTCTCATTGAAGAATTATCTGTCTTAGATGGCAAATATTCTATGGCTAAATCTAAATCATGCAAAATGCTATCAGTCAATTCTATTCTCCCATTACGAGGCAGATGCATATGTTCTTGAATAGGATCTAACACTTTAGTTAGCCAAGTAACACCTCCATAATTTTTCAACAAACTATAATACAAACTAGCTCTAAAATAATATGCTTCTCCTAAACACTGATCGAATGATTCACCAACTTCTTTGCAATTAGATATATTTTCCAATAAAAAATTCACATTACGGATCAACATATATTCATCAAGGCTTGTAGCATTACTCAAAGCTGTTTCTCCTGCTAATCTAGTACTTATAACATTACCATACATATTATCGCTATTCATATCGCTAAATGCAATACCAGAAGCAGAACCTGCGCCTCCTCCATGAACCTTTATAATTGGATTATTTACAGATTTACTGGAACTAATACTCACAGAAGACTCATAAAATTGGTTCAAATACTTTGATATTTCCGATGTTGATGTAAAAGCATTTATGGATGATAATTCACCTTCGGGATATTTATCCATATCAAAGCAACCTGTCAATAAGATTATCAACAAAGAACTAAAAATTAAATTTATCTTTTTCATTTTGATAGCTGTTTATAAATTAACAATAATACCAACTGAAAGTACTCTATTCATTGGATAATTCTTTCCTGATTCAGATGTATATTTATTCCCTGTAAAAATTGCTTCAGGATCAAACATTTTGGGTAATTGGGTAAATGTTAATAAATTTTCCCCAGAGAAGAAAATTTGGGCTTTACTTAAACTGAATTTTTGAATCCAATTAGATGGTAAATCATAACTGATTGTCAAATTTTTTAATCTACAATAAGCTGCATTTTGAAGATATCTATCACATCTTTGAGATGTTTTATTCCTGAACTTATTAATATCCCCAGCTCCAGCCGTATATGGATTTGGATAATATGCATCAGTATTTTCTGGAGTCCAATAATCCAAATGTTCTGGGAAAACAGTTACCTGTGCATATGGACCAGATCCCCAAAAATAAACTGTGCCACTTTCAGGCGACCAATCTCTCTTACCAATACCTTGGAACATAAAGCTTAAAGAAATTCCTTTCCAACTTATTCCTCCATTAATAGTGTATTGATAACGAGGAGTTCTATTACCAATAATAGTCATATCACCCATATCTTTTAACGTATTATTACCATTATCAATAGTACCATCACCATTCAAATCTAAATATTTAACATCTCCCGGCTTCCACTTCTGTCCTGACAAATAAGACAAGTCGTATGTAGAATTATATTCATCAGCTTCTTCTTGTGTCTGTATCAAACCTGATGCACGATATCCCCAAATTTCTCCTACTTTTTTACCAATATACCAATTACCATGAGGATCTGTACCTGTAGGATTTTCATACGAAGTCACTTCGGATACTGCGTCAGCAAGAGAACCTCCTATTGAGTAATTTATATCATTTCCTATTTTACCTCTATATTGTAATGTTAATTCCCATCCTCTATTTCTCATACATGCATTATTAGTATTTGGAGCTAATCCTCCAAAAATATCAGCAAAGTCTGCAGATGGCCCCAACATATCTTTGGTATCTCTTTGGAATACATCAAATGTTCCCGTTAAAGAATTATTTAAGAACCCAAAATCCAAACCGATATTCTTACTTTCAACTTTTTCCCATGTTGTATATGGATCTATTACTCCTGGAGCTCCTATATACATATCACGTCCATTTGCAAAATAATAATCACCTAAAGGCTTTATAAACATTGTTGACGAGAATGTATACAATCCTGCGCCACTTTGATTACCCAATAACCCCCATGAAGCACGTAATTTTAGATTAGACAAAACATCCGATGTATTTTCCATAAATGATTCCCTTGTAATATTCCATCCAACAGAAACAGATGGGAAAAATCCCCAACGATGGTCTGATGCAAAACGTGAAGATCCATCATATCGGCCATTGACTTCCACCAAATATTTTCCATCGTAATCATAATTAATACGTCCAAAAAAGCCACGAGTTGCCCAACCATTTCTTGTGTCTATAATATTTTTATCACCTGTACTAAGTGATAAACTTGGATTTGTTGTGGAAATTAAATCTAATACAGAATTTGACAGGTATTGATATACGTAATTTTCTTCTTGAAACCCAGCCATGACAATAAAATTATGCTTTTCTGCTAAAGAAAACATATAATTTGTATAAAGGTTTATTGACTGATATTGACTTAACCCAGAAGAACGGGTAAAACTACCATTTTCTAAAACATCCAATTCTGAACGAGTCCCTTTATATAAAGTTTCATTATCAGCACCAGGAATCATTGGGGCAACATTTAAAGCTTTATAATTGTCATTATTTTGTCTATATGTATAATCAAAAAATATGCGCCAATTCTTTATAGGTTGTGCTTCTAGCCCCGCAGTAAGTGTCAAATTATTCTTTTGAGTATTTGTATATGTTCCACTCTGCAAATAAGGGATCATTGTCAATTCTGTATAATGTCCGTTTGGGTCAATTGGACTTACTGTAGGACGAAATCTTGCCAAAGAATGGTAAAATCCTTCTGATAAACCACCATCACCAAAAGGTGTATCATTATTGGAATTCATAAATTTGGTATTTACCTTAACTTTCAGCCAATCTGTAATCTGAGAAGAAATATTTGCATTAAAATTGAAACGTTTATAATTCATATTTGCAAAACGCAAAATACCATCTTCTGAATACATACCACCAGATAAATAATATTGTGCTTTCTTTCCTCCTCCACTCAGACTTAGATTATGATTCTGCTTAAATGCTGCATCTTTATAATGTAATTTGAAATAATCAACATTACCCAAACCTTTAGCAGTGTTTTCAAAAGCAGCCACTAAATTGTTTTGACCATCTAGATCAGCCCATGGATCTAAACCTGTTGGATCTTGAACAAATTGTTTTAAAAGTTCCAATTTCTCTTGACTATATTGTTCTGCAACACCTGCATTTCTACATGCTTGGTTAAAATATTGAGCAAACTCATATCCATTAGCCATTTCAGGCATAACAGTAGGAGAACTCCAACCAACTGTTCCCTGATAGCTAATACGCATTTTACCTTCCTCTCCTTTTTTGGTAGTTACAAGAATAACACCATAGGCTGCTCGTGCACCATAAATAGAAGCAGCGGCTGCATCCTTCAATACTGATATGCTTTCAATATCATTCGGATTAACATCTGCCAAATCCATTTCAACACCATCTACAAGTACATATGGGTTAGCATTATTAGCCAAATTACCCTGACCACGCAAAGTCAATGAACTAGTTGCTCCAGGACGGCCTGAATTAGAATTAGAAACAACTAAACCTGGAATTAAACCTTGCAAGCTTTGAGTTGCATTAGCGACAGGACGTTGGCTAAGTTCTTCACCTTTTACAGAAGAAACAGAACCTGTCAAATTCACCTTCTTCTGCACTCCATATCCAACAACCACTAATTCATCCAAAGCCTGAGAGTCTTCTTTCAAAGTGATAGATAGGTTGGACTGATTGTCCACTTTCGTTTCATAATCGCCATATCCAATATAAGAGACCAAGAGCATCGCTCCCTCCGGTACTTCCAAAGAGAATTTACCGTCCATGTCGGTGATGGTTCCGTTGGTGGTTCCTTTGACAAGGACATTTGCTCCGATTACGGCTTCTCCATTGGGATCAACTACAGTACCGGTGATGATTTTCTTCTGTTGATTGGCCAATGCTGTTGTTTTTTCGGCTGCTTTGAACAGATAGATTTTCCCGTCTTTGATTTCATAGCCGATGGCTGTGTTGCCGAACATGGCATTTAATACCTCGCTTACTTCGGTATTGACGAAGTTGAGGGAGACTTTGCGATTCAGGTCAACTACTTGTGCGCTGTAAGCCAGGCTAAGTCCGGTTTGATCTGAAATGCTGTTTAATACAGTTTTGACTTTCGCGTTGCTGACAGTTACGGAAACTTGCTGGGCATCTGCGTTGGCTGCAAATGCTGAAAGCGAAAGCATTAACGATAATGCTGTTAGTTTCATGGATCTAGGTATTTTATTCGTTAATAATAAATAACTTCCATTTGAGGAAGTCATGTGTTTTTCTTCCATATCTTTGTACTGATTAATGATGTGTTGAAAACTATGTTTTTGAAATCTTTAATTGTAGCCGGAGAGGGTAGGAGCTTTTCGGCTATTTTTTTATATCTTCTGATTTATTCACTCATGTGCTTGTATTTTTAAAAGGTTAAACATTTAAAATTATCTCTTTTTTCTTAATAGACACATAACTTATGGATAAGGATGAGCTAAATTAGATTTTTTTTTTGAAAAAACTCGTTTTTTTTCTTCTGTCGTTATGAAAATGGACGATTTACTATCGTAAGATAGTTCCTGTTTCTTCGTTTCCTTTTATATTTTTGACAGATGTGGTAAAGCTTTATCATATATGTGGTAAAGCTTTTTGACAAATATAGTAAAGCTTTTCGACAGTTGTCAAAAAATTAAAAGATAGTAGTTTTTGGATTATTAGTTCGTAAAAGTCAGGTTTCTGCCTTTAATTGTATGTCGATGGGGCGTCCGTGAGTTTTGTATGTCGGTAATTGGATTCTAGGAGGAATCTGATTACTTTTGTCTAATAGACTAGTCTGATGGTTAAGTCGGTGGTCGGTGAAACATACATAAAATAATATACGAATGAAAAAAACGTTGTGGGCAAGATGGTTTGTGGCCGTCTTATTAGTAGGAGGTCTGGCGGCCTGTTCCCCCAAAGAAGTTCAGGTAGGTAGTTGGCAGGTAATACCGTTGCCACAGGAAATAACGGAGGTGAAAGACGCGGCTCCGTTTGTGATTAATTCTTCGACTGTGATCTGTTATCCGGAAGGGAATGAGAAACTGGAGAAGATAGCTCATTTTCTGGCTTCTTATATACGGGAAGTGACGGGAACAACGGTACGTGTGGCGACGAAACAGGCTGAAAACTGTATTTCCCTGCAGGTGGATCCTGCTGTTTCTTCGGCAAAAGATGGGTATGAATTACAGGTTTCGGCAGATGGCATAACGGTGAAAGGTACGACCGAAGCCGGTGTCTTTTACGGTATCCAGACGATTTACAAGGCGCTCCCGATCACAGAAGGAAAGACATTGGGAGCTGTTCCGGCTGGAACGATCAAGGATTATCCGCGTTTTGATTACCGAGGGTTTATGGTGGATGTAGGACGTCACTTTTTTTCGGTAGATTATCTGAAGGAAATCATTGATATGCTGGCTATGCACCATATTAATTACTTTCATTGGCACCTGACGGAAGACCAGGGCTGGCGTATTGAGATCAAGAAATACCCGAAACTGACGGAGATTGGTTCGCATCGGAAGGAAACGATCACGGCTCCAGGTTCCGACAAATACGACGGTGTTCCGGTGAGTGGATATTATACGCAGGAAGAAGCTCGGGAGATTGTACAATATGCTGCCGATCGTTTTATTACGGTGATACCGGAAATCGATATGCCGGGACACATGTTGGCGGCTTTGGCTTCCTATCCGGAGTTGGGTTGCACGGGAGGTCCGTATGAAACGGCTACGAAGTTTGGTGTCTTTGATGAAGTATTGTGTGGCGGTAATGAGGAGACATTGCAGTTTACCAAAGATGTAATCAATGAAATTATGGATATCTTCCCATCTCCTTATATTCATATCGGAGGAGATGAGTGTCCGAAGGTGGAATGGAAGAAATGCCCGAAATGCCAGGCAAAGATTAAGGAACTGGGATTGAAGGATACGCCGGAGCATTCGAAAGAGAATCAGCTTCAGGCTTATTTCATGGGCGAAGTAGAAAAAGAGATCATCAAACGGGGACGAAAGATGCTGGCTTGGGATGAAATTCTGGATGGAGATCCGGCCAGAAGTACGACTGTGATGGCATGGACCGGTGTGAAGGCCAGCATTCGCTCGGCACAATCCGGTTTTCAGACAATCGTTTGTCCGATCAGTCATTTGTATTTCAGCAATCCGGGATATAACCGTCTGACAGGAGTTACCAGTGTGGCACGGGTTTATAACTTTAAACCGGTCAATGAAGCCTTGACTCCCGAAGAAAAAGACCGTATCATCGGCGTGCAAGGTTGTATCTGGACGGAATGGACGAAAGATAGTACGAAGATGGAATGGCAGATGATGCCTCGCATTGCAGCCTTGAGCGAGTTGCAATGGAGCCGTCCGGAAAAAGACTTGGATGGATTCTTGAAGCGGCTTCGTCATCAGTTGGATCTGTATACGTTGAATGGGTATCATTATAAAGAAGACATCGAAGAGGTGACGATGGATATCAATCCGGCAGGCGATGCCGGTAAAGCGCTTGTAACGCTCTCGACTTTCGATAACGCCCCGGTTTATTATACAACGGATGGAACAGAACCGACGGAAGCGTCTTCGCGTTATCAGAAACCGTTTACGATAGATAGTCAGACGCCAACTGTGAAAGCCAAGGCTATCCGCAACGGTCGGGAAAGTCTAGTGATGGAAGAATCGTTGGAATACAACTTAACCACCATGCGCCCGGTTCATTTGAATTCGAAGCCGGACGATGCTTATGGTTATAAAGGATCTTCGCTTTTGGTGGACGGACTGAAGGGCGACGGGAATTATCGTTCGGGCCGTTATATCGGTATTTATGGAAAAGATCTGGATGTAACCGTTGATTTGGAAGACGAGAAAGAGATTTCTTCGGTATCGGTTAGCTCCTGTCTGGTGCCGGGTGATTACATCTTCGGTCTGAAAGGTTTGGAAGTCCATGTCTCTTCAGATGGAAAAACGTATCGGAAAATAGCTTCGAAGTCTATTCCTGAATTGGAAAAAGGGAGCAAGAATAATGTAACGAGATTGGATGAACTCAGTTTCGATCAGACAAAAGCCCGTTTTGTCCGCATTGTCGGGAAATGTACGCCTGTCTTGCCATCATGGCATCCAGGAGCCGGACACAAGACCTACCTGTTTATCGATGAGGTAGGTGTTTACTAATACGTTTGTTTGCGGTTATAAGAAGTAGTTGGTTGTATGCAGCCAACTACTTTTTTACGTTTACGCAGATTGTATCACCTTGTGACTGGAATCGGACCGGAGAAATCTTTTCCAGTTCCCGCAAAGTAGTCAGGATATTTGTCTGACGGGTTTTGATCGTGTAGGTATAGTTCAATGCTTTCTTGTCTTCTATACTGAATGTCACATCATAAATTCGGGACAAAGTCTGGATAGCATCTTTCATCGGTGTCTGTTCGAAGATGATCTGGTCGGTTGTCCAGGCCGAACTCTCCGCAATGTTTTGCGGACGTACAATCTTACACAAGCGGGAAGTACGGTCATAGATCGCTTTTTCTCCGGGACTCAGTTCGAAGGTCTGGAAGTCTCCCGACGACAATTCCACCCGTCCGTGATTAAGAGCGACCGAAATATCCTGATCTTCCGTATACGCTTTCACATTAAATTCAGTACCCAGCACTTTCACTTTCATCCGGTCGAGAACGACCGTAAAAGGGCGGTTCTTATTGGATGCTACTTCAAACAAGCCTTCTCCGTCCAATGCTACTTCCCGATCCTTATAGGTGAATTTCTTGGGAAAACGGATCCGGCTGTTCGCGTTCAGGTAAACACTACTGCCGTCTTGGAAGATAATCCGCATCTTTTCACCTCTCGGTACGACAATCTCTTCCATTTCGTGCGAAGCCAATAAATCAATCTGATTATTGACATTGACGAACAAGCCTATAAATAAGGTAATAGGTATTAATATAGCCGCAGCGCGGAATATCCAACGGCGTATGGTTTGCCGACGCAGTTGCTGGTTAATGCGCTGATACATGACGTCCGAAGGAATTTCATGATCAACCCATTCTTGTTCTTCCCCTAAATGGATTTGCCGTTCGTCTTTATCCATCCGTTCGGAAAGCCATTTCATACCTTCTTCTGTCTTGAACCAGCCAACGACCCATTTTGCTTCTTCTGCCGTGGCTTCGTTATCGAGCACTTTCTCGATGGTTGATATATCCGGTGTTTTCATTGTAATCATCTTCTTTTATTAATAGACACACAATTCGTGATTTGGAATGAGGACAAATCCATTTGTTTAGAGTTTTTAAGTTTATCCTTCTTTATTGTTCCTTATGAGCTCATCCATTTACAAACCAACAGAAGAATACCGAGCAAACGGCCCATTTTATCCCGTAGCAATTTGATGGCTTGCGAATAATGCGATTTAACGGTCGGCACCGAGATGTGTAGCTTGTCGGCCACTTCCTGATTTGACAGATTATCCCGAATCTTCAGGAGGCATACTTTGCGTTTCTGCTCGGGCAATTCCGCCAATATCTTATAAAAATGTTGGAACAAGTCTTTTTCCTCCAAGGCACTTTGCAGTTTATCTTCAAATTCCGGTGCATTCTGGATGACTGCATAATTCTTTTCCATATCAGAAAAGTTATCCCGTATTTCATTTAATACCAGATTTTTGGTCATGGTGTACAGATAATTCCGAAGATGCACGGAGCCCACAAATAAAGAACGTGATTCCCACAACTTGAGAAATACCTGTTGGACAATGTCTTCTGCCAGAAACGTATCCTTCAGGTATTTATAAGCCAATACATAAAGCATTTTATTGTATCGCTCATAGATAGCCGTAAAAGCTTTTTCATCGCCGTTCTGTAAACGCGAAAGAAGCATATCATCTGGTTGATCGGGATGGAAGAACTGGGGCATATCGTAGTTTGTTAACGCCTACAAATGTATGAAAAAACTTAAAAGCGTCACATGAAAATGCTTATATTTGTAGAAATATAATGATAAGCTTATGCCAGACGTTATCAAACTCGACACGATCGAACAGTATAATCAATTATATGGACTGGAAACTCTTCATCCATTGGTGGCAGTGGTTGATTTGTCAAAAGCATCCCGTTTCCCGACTCATTTTACATTAAACTATGGAGTCTATGCGCTTTATCTGAAACAGACAAAATGTGGCGACTTGCGTTATGGGAAACAGATGTATGATTATCAGGAAGGAACCGTGACTAGTTTTGCTCCGGGGCAAGTAGTAGAAGTGAAAGTGACAGACTTTGTTCCTCCGAAATCAAAAGGCTTGTTGTTTCATCCGGATTTGATCCGTGGAACATCTTTGGGCAAGGATATCAAGCATTATTCTTTCTTTTCGTATGCTTCGAATGAAGCGCTTCATTTGTCGGACGAGGAAAAAGGAATTTTCCAGGATTGTCTGGATAAGATTCAGGTAGAACTTTCGCATCCGGAAGACCGGCATAGCCGCCGTTTGATTTGTCGGAATATCGAGTTGCTGTTGGATTATTGTACCCGTTTTTATGAACGTCAGTTTGTAACACGCACAAATGTCAACCAAGATATCTTGGGTAAATTCGAAGACCTGCTGGATGAGTATTTCCAAAACGGTAAACCTCAGGAATTGGGCTTGCCTACAGTCAAGTATTTTGCGGATGGTGTTCATTTGTCGCCTAACTATTTCGGAGATTTGGTCAAGAAAGAGACCGGGCGAACCGCTCAAGAGTATATTCAGAACAAACTGCTCAATGTAGCGAAAGAAGAAGTTTTAGGATCAAACCGGAGCATCAGTGAAATTGCCTATCGTTTGGGATTTCAGTATCCTCAGCATTTTTCAAGGATATTCAAGAAAGCCGTGGGTTATACACCGAAAGAATTCCGCTTGCTTTGATGTTATTAGGTAAACGGGCAGGTATTCTTCCTTCATTTATAGAAAGTATAATTATGAAACCTGCCTGTATGAATTTGTTTTTACTGAATAATATTAGAGGATTGTTTTTGGAATCTACCCCTTAACTTCCTTAACATCCAAGTGACGAAGGATACGGGCGGGAACGCCTCCGACAATGGTATTGGCTGGAACATCTTTGGTGACAACAGAACCGGCGGCAATAATAGAGTTGTCTCCGATCGTAACACCTTGCAGAATGGTTGAATTAGAACCAACCCAAACCTTTTTACCTAATACAATCGGAGCCGGATGCATGGAGGCTCTTTCTGCCGGTTCAATGAAATGATTGAGCGTAGCAAAGACTACATTATGTCCGATCAGGCAATCGTCTCCCAAGGTAATTCCTCCCTGATCCTGGAAATGACAACAGGCGTTGATAAATACATTTTTACCTACATGGATGTTTTTTCCAAAGTCCGTGTAAAAAGGTGGAAAAATACGGAATGAAGGATCAACCGGCTTTCCTGAAAGTCGGGAAAAAAGTTCCCGTATTTCATCCATGTTATGATAGGCATTGTTCAATTCGGCTGTTATACGTCTGGCTTCATCGTTCATCTCATTCAAAAACTGAAAAATCTCTGGTGTATTTAACGGTTTCCGTTGATTGACGTGTTCTAAAAAACTTTCGAGTGTCATAAGCTAGTTGATTGATTATACATTTTCTCCCATTTCGTAAGCTTCTTTCAAGGCGGCCTTTCCTTTGATTTCTCCTACATGCCAAACACCGCCGCAGAAAATCGTTCCTTTGATTGTCGGGTTTTCCAGACAATCCAGGAAACCTTGGAAATTGGCAACAACCCGATCCATAATGTGGGGATCATCTTCTGCCGCTGTTGCAATGAAGTAGAATTCTTTGTTCTTCATTTCTGTATAAGGACCACAGCAACGGTCGATCATGATTTTCATTTGTCCGCTCATGGCATAAAAGTAAACCGGAGTAGCCATCACGATTACATCGGCAGCCAACATCTTCTGAATGATTTCGGCAGCATCATCTTTTTGAGGACAAGGCTTGTGGTATTGGCTGCAAACACTGCATCCCAGACAAGGATGGATAGTCTTGTCGCGCAAGAAAATCTTTTCCACTTCGTTCCCGCTTGCCAGAGCGCCTTGCATGAATTCATCGCAAAGCGTATCAGAGTTACCACCTCTTCGAGGACTGGAAGATAAAATCAGAATCTTTTTCATCTTTATTTTGTTATAAGTTAGTTCCATTATTCTGGAAACAAAAATACGGAATTTATGATTCCGTTCTTGTATCTGAATTACGGATCATCTAACCTAAATTACGGAAGACAGAAAAAGGATGAAGACATCATCCTTTTTGTTTCTTCTGATAGATGTTTTTAATCAGTTCGCAAGCCACCGGAAGTTCGATCTCTCCAGTATTAATCATCAGGTTATAATGATGAGGTTCGCCCCATTTCTCACCGGTATAATATTCGTAATGGGCAATTCTGCTTCGGTTGATCCGCTTGATTTCACTCTCTGTCTTCTCTAATGGAATGCCATATTCTTGAACACAACGTTTGCGGGCGTTCTCAAGATCTGAATAGCAGAATACTTTGATGACATTCGGATGATGTTTTAATATAAAGTCTGCACACCGGCCGATAATGACACACGACTCTTTTTCTGCCAGTTCCTGTATGATTTTACTTTCGGCAACAAACAGAACATCGTCTGAAGAAAGACTGCGTTCCAACGATTGCTCGCTGCTTTTAGCCAGTATGCATTTTAACCAGAAAGAAGGAATTGATTGTTCGTTTCGGACAATATACGATTCGTCAATCCCGCTTTTCTGGGCTACTAGGTGAATGAATTCTTTATCATATAATTTAATGCCCAGGTCTTTGGCAAGCATTTCTCCTAAAATATGGCCGCCACTACCGAATTCGCGGGCAATGGTAATAATGGTATGACTGCTGGCCGGTGTTGGTGTAACTACCGATTGTGGCATTTGGATCCATTTATCAAAACATTGGTAATATGGACTGATGAAATGGACAATAGGGCCAACGACCAATGCGGCTATAACCGTTCCTTCCCGTACACCATAAATACCCGACATGAAACAGAGGGATAACAGGCAGGCTATGACAACGAGTGAAATATCAAATCCCAGTTTGACATAACCAAATTCACCATGGAATCTTTTGGATATAACCCGTACGAAGTATTCGCCGGCCATCATCGCAATATCGGCTTTGACTTCAAGGGTAATACCGGCGGCCAAGATAAAGCAGCCGACAAGTAAATAGTTAATATGACTGACATACCGTACGGGTTCGACCCAGTATAACAGATTCATACATACGTCTATAAATGTTCCGAAACACAAGGAAATGGGTATTTGGAGCAAAAACATGCGCAAATCTTCTTTTAACTCCTTTCGGGTCATTAATGGAAGTTCCAATACGACGAAAAGTAAATTGAGGGCAATGGTCCATTGGCCGATTGTCATGGGTGTGAACATACTTAATACGTACGTAACACTTGTGATGGGTGAAGTGCCTAACAATGCTTTCGTGATTAATGCGATTCCCAAGGCATTAACAAACAAAGCGATTGCAAATAAACAATAACGTCTGAATGTATAGGTGTTCATATGCTTGATTTTTAAATTGCGGATGCAAAGTTCTTCTTAATTCCTGAATCCATGTACATAAAAAAAACGACCATCATTGGTCAAATACGAAACAAGTCTTACCTTTACGCCCGGAAAAAGATCTTGGTAAATATGTCGTTGATTGAAGAAATAGAAGCTCAGGAAAAGACGGAAATCCATGTGAAATGTATCCATATTGATGCAAGTTCGTATGGAAATGAGCCAATAAAGTTGGAGGATGGTTTCTTTTTTGCATTGGTTACAAACGGAACAGCCTTGTTAGGTGATTTGTATCAGTCGTATACCATCCGAAAAGGTGATCTGTTTCTTCAGACTCCCAGTATGAGTAGTGTACTTCAAGGTCGGAGAAATGATTTTCAGTTGATCTGTATTTATATAGCTCCTGATTATTTTGATGGATTGTCGCATGGTCAGCCTCTTTATAATCAGTTATCGAAGTATTTAGGAAAGAACTGTTTGCCTATTTTGCATTTGGAGATGCCTCATTTCCGTTATTTGCAAAAGACGATGCAATTATTTTCTGAGGAGCTGGATTTGTTTCATCTGTATAAAAACGGGATTATCAGGAATCTATGTAATTTATTGTCGTTACAAATGACAGATATTCTTTGTCAACGTACAGAAGACGATGCTTCTACCTATGTCAAGCGTTCCAACGAAATATTCCTGAAGTTCAAAAGATTGCTGGTTTCAAATTACCGGAAGCATCATAATATTCAATTCTATGCAGAAAAGTTAAACATATCAACAACTTATCTTTCAAGAATCGTCAAGAGAATCACCGGCCGTACGGTTTATTCGCATATATCTGAACTGATTTGTGTGGAGGCAAAACGATTATTGGAATGTTCTGATAAGGACATCAAGGAAATCTCCGATTGGCTGGGTTTCTCGGATCAATCGGTTTTCGGCAAGTTTTTCTTAAAGCGAACGGGACTTTCTCCTATGAAATACCGGACGATGCGATTGGGTAACTGACGAAAGAACGGATATGCAGAAAAAGGTGATGGAATTCTAACAAGAAAGCTCCGAAATCAATGATTTCAGAGCTTTCTTGCGGTGCGTACGGGACTCGAACCCGTGACCCCATGCGTGACAGGCATGTATTCTAACCAGCTGAACTAACGCACCTTGGATAGGAGAATAATTATTTTAAGAAGCGGTGCGTACGGGACTCGAACCCGTGACCCCATGCGTGACAGGCATGTATTCTAACCAGCTGAACTAACGCACCTTAAATAGGGAATAATTATTTTAAGAAGCGGTGCGTACGGGACTCGAACCCGTGACCCCATGCGTGACAGGCATGTATTCTAACCAGCTGAACTAACGCACCATTCTTTCTTTATTTATTCTTGCTATCTCTCTCGATTGCGGTGCAAAGGTATGCATTATTTTTAAATCTGCAATAGTTTTTGAAATAAAAATGCAAACTATTTTATAAGTGCCTTGTTCTCAGGTATGTTTTTGGAAGCTTGTTTTTGAACTCTCTTTTAGAAATGATTTATCGCGTGCATAGAAAAGGAGGTATTTCCATGTATTTATTTGCTTTACAATCGTTGAATCACATCATCTTTCAGATAATCAATGAAATAGAATGGTTGTGAAGGATGATTATTTATGAATAGACCGCTTTCTCATAATATATAATATAAAGAATGATACTAACGAGAATCAAAAATGTTTCTCGAGGGTTCTATTTTTGATTCTCGTTGGAAACATTTACCAATCATATAGGCTTTATTTCAAAAGCCGGCGTATTTTGGTCAAAAGCTGGCGTATTTTGATGAAAAGCCGGCGTGTTTTGAAGATTTCTTGGGCATGAATTTATTTCATGTTGGGAGATTCTGGATTCAAAGCCAGAATGAGCAAGGAAAAGTATAAAGGATTTGGGGCCTATTCTTGAGTATAAACTGACAAAAAAACGTTCTAAGAAACGAAAAGATGGATTCTTTAAGCCATTTTGTCAGAAGTTATGACAGGAAAAAGGACAATGGCATCTTTTTTTTCTTTGGCATAAGGTTTGTTGAATATTTGGTGTGCGACTTGAAAACGTACACAAATGAAACTTGAATAATAACAATAAAAAATATAAACATTATGGGAAAGATTATAGGAATCGACTTAGGTACAACCAACTCTTGTGTTGCTGTTTTGGAAGGTAACGAACCGGTTGTCATTGCAAATAGTGAAGGTAAAAGAACAACTCCTTCTATTGTAGCGTTTGTTGAAGGTGGTGAACGTAAGGTAGGTGATCCGGCTAAACGTCAGGCTATCACAAACCCGCAGAAGACAATCTTCTCTATCAAACGTTTCATGGGAGAAACATACGATCAGGTACAGAAGGAAATTTCTCGTGTACCTTATAAAGTAGTACGTGGCGACAACAATACTCCGCGTGTGGATATCGATGGTCGTCTGTATACACCGCAGGAAATCTCAGCTATGGTTCTGCAGAAAATGAAGAAGACAGCTGAAGATTATCTGGGACAGGAAGTAACAGAAGCTGTTATTACCGTTCCGGCTTACTTTAGCGATGCTCAGCGTCAGGCTACAAAAGAAGCTGGTGAAATTGCCGGTTTGACTGTACGCCGTATCGTAAACGAACCGACTGCCGCTTCATTGGCTTATGGTTTGGATAAAGCCAACAAGGATATGAAGATCGCTGTATTCGACTTAGGTGGTGGTACATTCGATATTTCAATCCTGGAATTGGGTGATGGCGTATTCGAAGTTAAGTCAACAAATGGTGATACACACCTGGGTGGTGATGATTTCGACCATGTAATCATCGACTGGTTGGCAGAAGAATTCTTGAAAGACGAAGGTGTTGATTTGCGTCAGGACCCGATGGCTTTGCAACGTTTGAAGGAAGCTGCTGAAAAGGCAAAGATTGAATTGTCAAGTACAACTTCTACTGAAATCAACTTGCCGTATATCATGCCGGTTAACGGTGTTCCAAAGCACTTGGTTAAGACATTGACTCGTGCTAAATTCGAACAGTTGGCTGACAGCTTGATTCAGGCTTGTATCGCTCCTTGTCGTCAGGCTCTGCAGGATGCCAATTTGTCAACTTCAGATATTGACGAAGTAATTTTGGTGGGTGGTTCAACTCGTATCCCGGCTGTTCAGGCTATCGTTGAGAAATTCTTCGGTAAAGCTCCTTCAAAAGGTGTTAACCCGGATGAAGTAGTTGCCGTAGGTGCTGCTATCCAAGGAGGTGTCTTGACAGGTGAAGTAAAAGACGTCTTGTTGCTGGATGTTACTCCGCTGTCATTAGGTATTGAAACCATGGGTGGTGTGATGACAAAACTGATCGAGGCTAATACAACAATCCCGACCAAGAAGTCTGAAACATTTACAACTGCAGTAGATAACCAGCCTTCAGTTGAAATCCACGTATTGCAGGGTGAACGTTCGTTGGCTAAGGATAACAAGTCAATCGGTCGTTTCCACTTGGATGGAATTCCAGCTGCTCAGCGTGGTGTTCCTCAGATTGAAGTTACATTCGATATCGATGCCAATGGTATTTTGAATGTTTCTGCTAAGGATAAGGGAACTGGTAAGGTACAGAGTATCCGTATTGAAGCTTCAAGTGGTTTGAGCGAAGACGAAGTTAAGCGTATGAAGGAAGAAGCTGCTGCTAATGCTGAAGCTGATAAGAAAGAAAAGGAACGTATCGACAAACTGAATCAGGCAGACAGTATGATCTTCCAGACTGAAAAACAGTTGAAGGATCTGGGCGATAAGATCCCGGCTGATAAGAAAGCTCCGATCGAAGCTGCCTTGAACAAACTGAAAGAAGCTCATAAGGCTCAAGACATTGCTGGTGTAGATGCTGCTATGGCTGAATTGAACAATGTATTCCAGGCAGCTAGTCAGGAAATGTACAATGCTCAGAATGCGCAAGGCGGTGCACAGGCAGGTGGCGCAAACTTCGGCGGTCAGGCAAACAACAATGCCGGAAACAACAACGGTAAAGACAATGTAACTGACGTGGACTTCGAGGAGGTCAAGTAAGTAAACATTCATAACCGATAATATAAAATAGGGTGTAACTTATTACGGAGTTACACCCTATTTTTTTTGTATTGTGGTTTTCATAGTTCTGAATAAGGATAAGTGTAAAACCACAATTCTGGTAAATCAATCCGTAATTCGTTTAAGTTGCCTGTAAATAGAGTTTTTTATTTTTGCCCCGTAAAAACAGTTTGTGAAAATGATGCATTAGCGACTAATAACTTTCGTCATGAAAAAAGATAGTGTTATTTGGATAGGAGCCGGACAAATCGGGCTTGCTATCGTACGCCGGATTGCTTCCGGTAAGAAAATAATTATTGGAGATAAAAATATAGTGAATGCGCAGGCGGCAGCCGAGGTATTGAACAATACGGGATTTGATGCGGTAGCGATGGAAGCCGATCTTTCATCACGAGATTCCATCCTTTCACTTATATCAGAGGTTCATAAGTATGGTAACATCCGTCATCTGGTAAATTCAGCAGGAGTATCACCAAGCCAGGCTTCAATTGAAACTATCTTGAAGGTGGATTTGTATGGCACTGCTGTTTTGTTGGAAGAAGTGGGCAAAGTGATTGCTCAAGGTGGAGCAGGCGTAACAATTTCCAGTCAGTCTGGGCATCGTATGCCGGCTCTTACGCCTGAAGAAGACAGGTTGCTTGCCACTACACCAACTGAAGAACTTCTCTCTTTGGAAATGCTTCGTCCGGAAAATATCCGGGATACATTACATGCCTATCAAATGGCCAAGCGATGTAATGTGAAGCGAGTAATGTTTGAGGCCGTGAAATGGGGAGAACGAGGTGCCCGTATCAATTCTATTTCTCCAGGTATCATTGTTACTCCGCTAGCCATCGATGAGTTTAATGGTCCACGTGGAGATTTCTACAAGAATATGTTTGCCAAATGTCCGGCCGGACGTCCGGGAACGGCAGATGAGGTAGCACATGTAGCAGAACTTTTGCTGGATGATAAGGCAGCCTTTATTACCGGTTCTGATTTTCTGATTGATGGTGGGGCAACGGCTTCTTATTTCTATGGACCTTTACAACCTGGGAAAAATGGATAATTGAGAAATACCTTAACCTGAGTTCGATATAACTTAGTTTGAAATATTTATA
>ULTX01056832.1_pt1 | contig 41560 bp, 54 predicted proteins | sample 1958041 | NCBI WGS metagenome assembly ULTX01 (sample SAMEA4835747, study PRJEB28245) | human gut metagenome | biome: gut microbiome; material: fecal sample | place: Denmark | collected 2008
GGACGCACCAGACAGCGTCCACTTCTGCACAGAGTGTGCGATCATCGGTCAGGGGTTGGAGGAACAAGTGGAGCCACGCACGCTATATCCGAACACGAAAGCGTAGCTGTATTTTGCCCGGAGATATTGAAAGTAAAGACGATTCTTCGTCCTTTTTCTCCATCGTCATAAACATACACTGAGTTCACCAGAGTATCTATAACTCTGCGCCGATACTCAATATTATCTATATCGCCACTTTTGAACGAGTAGAGCCAATACATTATACGCTCTTTCGTCAGGAGTGGCTTTTTCATTTCTTCACGAGCAATTTTTCCTTCTATTTCATTCTTTTCAGACTCAAGCTCATCCATTCGTTCTTTGGTAGAAGCAGTGATTATGCCCTGTTCGATAGCGGTCATAAGATTTTTGATCTTTTTCTTAATGTCTTTCAGTTCGCTTTGAAGTCCATCGAGATAAGAAGTGTCTGCTGATTCCTTCTCGATAATTTCCATGGCTTTAACGGAAATTCGTTCTATATTTTTATCGGTCAACACATTTTGTACGGTAAAGCGTACCACCAATTCTTCTATCCAGTCTTTTTTCTCCACGGCTTTTTTACATTTGCGCTTCCGTTTGCGATCAATACACTTGTAGTAGTGATGAAGTTTACCGGACTTTGAAGTACCGCTCTCTCCGACCATTGACGAGCCGCAATGACCACAAAACAGCTTCGTTGTAAGAAGGTAATCGTCCTTGGCTTTATTTCTTGCACGAGCGGAATAATTATGCCTGAGGGTAGCTTGAACTTTATCAAATAGCTCCCGGCTTATAATCGGCGGCACACCGTCTTCCACAATGACATCGGCAAAGCGATACACGCCTATATACCTATCATTCTTCAACATTGTTCTGAGACTGTTTTTGTTGAAGGTGTTTCCTCGTGATGTTTTATACCCTCTCCTGTTGCACTCATTGATGATCTGAGTTGCCGACATACCATCGGCGTACATTTGGAAAATCTCTTGAACTATTTTTGCTCCAACAGGGTCAATTTGATATTTCCTATCTTCCCCTACAGTGTAACCCAATGGCATACCAGCTCCACCATTGGCAAGGCACTGTAGGGCATTTTCTTTCATGCCCCTTTTGATGTTACGAGACAAGTTTTCCGAATAGTATTCGGCATATCCTTCTAAGACAGATTCAAGGATAATTCCCTCCGGGGTATCGGGCATGGGTTGTTTGGCATAGTAGACTTTTACGCCATTCTTTTTCAGTTTCGCCTTGTAAATCGCCGAATCATATCTATTTCTGGCGAAACGGTCAAGCGTGTACATAATGACCGCTTCAAACTGTCCCTTTTCGCTGTCCTTTATGAGTTTCTGGAAATTTGGACGGTTATCAGTCTTCCCTGAGATCGCTCTATCACAATACTCACCAATGATTGTCATTCCGTTTTTGAGAGCAAAGTCGTGACACTCCCGAAGCTGTCCCTCTATGGATTCCTCTCGTTGGTTATGGCTTGAATATCTGGCATAGATTACCGCTTTCGTAGTATCACCTCCAATGCTCTCTTACGCCTGAGAAGCTCGATAGGAATTATCTTCGCTGACCTCAGTATATTCTTTATTCCCCTCTAATTCTTCCCGGTTTTCAAATTCATAGACCATAGCCATGAACTCATGTTTTGTCCGTCTCGACAGTGAACGATAAACCCTGAGAATATCAGCTTCGTCCTCGTTTTGCGGTTCCATCTGTTGGACGAGGTCTTCTTCGTCCATGAAAAAGTCGATTACGGAACAATTCAACAGTTTTGCCATCTTTACCATTTCATCTTCTTTGGGGAGAGAACCTTTGTTGATCGAGCTGGTAAACGAAGAAGAACCCTTCACCTGTTTAACGATTGATGTCAGATTAGTACCACGCTCAAGACAAATGCGATTGATGTTATCTTTGAAAGACATTGCTATTCTCCTTACATAAATTTTAATTCGGGTTTTACAAATTTCCCTATTGACAATTCGTGAAAGAAGAATTATAATAAGACCAAGAAGTTCGGGAAACACGAATTGGCAATAAGAAACCGACCCCCTTGAAACTGCCAATTTCGAGGAGGAACGAGGATTGTGTAGTCCTATAAGAATAATAACATCAATTCGCTTTGTTGTCAATATAATTCCTGATTTCAGAACTACAAAAGGAGGTATAAGAATGAGTCATATTCAAGAACGGATGAAGACGCTTGGCATTAAGCAGGTCGATTTGATTCTTGAACTGCGTAAGCGAGGTATCGTAGTTCAGCCGCCCGAAATGTCGAGCATTATCCGGGGTGTTTACACCTATCCGAAAGCGAAAATGGTTCTCGATGAATGTGACAAAATCCTCACTGAGCGTGAATCTCACTGATTCGCAGATAACCGACCTCGCACGACCTTTGATGGGTATTTTGCAGAAGTTCTACGAAGACCCGAAACATGAGGAGGATTTTCAAAAATGGCTACGCAATGTAGAGAAAGCAAAAAGAAACCAAAATGCAATTACACAAGGCTGTACACAGCTTTCCTCGTAATTGCTCTCTTGGGAGGATTGATTGGTTATACCATCGGAGCGGTTTACACTCCGCAAAAGACGGTGACAGTTACGGAGACCATAGAAGTCCCTGTGCATGAGTCCGAAAATCTACCGCAGGACGCAGAGGTATTTTTGTTCGACATTCCTCTGTCAGATTCATTACAGAGATATATCTACGAAATCTGTGCTGACGAAGGTGTACCTGTAACATTGGCTCTCGCCGTGATCGAACATGAAAGTGGGTTCAACCCGGAAGCAGTAAGCTCTACTGACGATTACGGTCTCATGCAGATCAACGCAGTAAACCATGGGTGGCTTGAAGAAAAGTATAGAACCGCTGATTTCTTGAATCCATATCAGAATGTGTTTTGCGGTATCACCATTATCGGCGGTTACATCGAAAAATACGGTGATTATAACAAAGCTCTTATGGCTTACAACATGGGAGATTACGGTGCACAAAAAGCATGGGAAAACGGGGTAACCGATACCGATTATTCGACATCAATTCTAAATCTCATGCAAAAGTATGAGGAGGAAAGACATGACGAATAAAAAACTTGGTAACGATTTCGAGTCTGATTTCTGTGAAATCCTCTATAAGGAAGGGTTCTGGTGTCACAATCTTGCTCAGAATCAGGCAGGACAACCGGCAGATGTAATCGCTGTCAGAAACGGTAAATCCTACCTTATTGACTGCAAAGTGTGTTCGAGAGCAAGATTCCCGTTTTCCAGAATTGAGGACAATCAGCACATGGCAATGGAAGCATGGCGAAAAAGCGGAAATGGGCATGGATGGTTTGCTCTCTTATGTTCTGGTCATGTTTTCATGCTGGATTACGAAACGCTGAAACGCCTGTCCAAGAGTCAATCGAGTATCACTTACGCAGAAATGTGCTTCTATGGCTGTGCTTTAGAGAGTTGGGTGACATTGGCATGATAATCACTGTTTCCAACACACTTACAATCGAAAATCCAACGGCTGAAACGCAGATGTGGTGTAAGAAACATCTGACTCTTGCGAACCCTAACTATACGAAAAAGGCTCGTATGAACCTGTGGCTTGGAAATACGCCGAAGACATTGAGCCTTTATGAACAGCGAGGAAACGCTCTCGTTCTTCCGTTCGGGACACTGAGATCATTGCCCGATTTTGCGAAAAAAGACGCTGTGTTTGTAAGCGATTTTAAGACCGCTGAGACGGTTCTTTACGGAGGGGTAGACATTCCACTGTATGACTACCAAAAAGCCGCTGTGGACTCTGTAGCGGCTCAACAGTACGGTATTCTGCAAAGTCCCGCAGGTAGCGGTAAAACGCAGATGGGAATTGCACTCGTGAAGCGGTTTGGCAAAAAAGCTCTTTGGCTTACCCACACTCTGGATTTGCTCAGACAGAGTGAAGAACGAGCCGAGCGGTACATGGACAAGCGTATGATCGGCACGATTACTGAGGGTAAGGTCAATATTGGAAGCGGAATTACTTTCGCCACCATTCAGACCATGTGCAAGCTCGATCTCTCACAGTATAAAAATATGTGGGACACCATCATCGTGGACGAGTGCCACCGTTGTTCCGGGACACCGACTGCCATGACGCAGTTTTACAAGGTGCTGAACAGTCTGGCGGCTCGACACAAGATAGGATTATCCGCAACGGTACATCGGTCAGACGGTATGATCGAAGCCACTTACGCCCTCCTCGGTCATGTAGTCTACACTGTTCCTGACGAAGCGGTGGGAGACAAAATTATGAAGGTTGGTATTCTTCCTGTATCGACAGGGGTGGAGATCAGCAGAGAATGTTTGAACACAGATGGAACATTGAACTACTCAAAGCTGATTACTTATCTCACCGAACAGTTATGTCGGGAAGAAATAATTGTCAACACCATCAAGCTCAACGATGGGAAAAGCTGTTTGATTCTGTCCGACAGGCTCAGTCACTTGGAACACCTTATGAGCTGGCTCCCAGCTCACATGAAACGGGACGCTGTGATGGTCAGCGGGAAAATGACTACGAAAAAAGGTAAGACAGAGCGAGAAAAGGCTATTGAGGATATGCGAACTGGAAAGAAGAAATATCTGTTTGCCACTTACTCTCTCGCCAAGGAAGGTCTTGACATTCCCTGTTTGGAGCGGCTATTCCTCACTACCCCTCAGAAAGACTACGCAGTGGTGACGCAGAGCATTGGAAGAATTGCTCGTGTCTGTGAGGGCAAGTCAGACCCTATTGCCTATGACTTCGTGGACAATATCGGTTATCTGGTGAAGTCCTATAAAAAGCGTTGTACAACCTATCGTAAGAACGGTTGCTATTTTGTGGATCAGGAGGTGAAAGCGTGAGATTGATTGTTTACGATGTCGAGGTCTTTTGTGAGGACTGGCTGGTTATTTTCAAGGACATGGAGACCGGGAAATACACCGCAATCCACAATGACAATGAGGAGCTGAAACAGTGTCTTTCCGAGGATTCCGTGTATATCGGGTTTAACAGCAAGCACTACGATCAGTTCATTATAAAAGCTATCTGTTGCGGGTTCGTTCCACAGGAAGTGAAAGCTCTTAACGATTATCTTATCGGAGGCGGTCAGGGTTGGGAATACCCGACTTTGAGAGATTTCTACTTCCGTTTCAACAATGTGGACATCAAAGACGATATGCAGATGGGCTTGTCTCTTAAAGCAATCGAGGGTCATTTGGGTGTTTCTGTTGAGGAATCTACAATCCCCTTTGATATTGACCGTGCTCTTACTGAGGAAGAGCTGAAAGAGACCGTCAAGTACTGTATGCACGATGTTGACACTACAGAGAAACTGGTGGAGCTTCGTAAAGATTACCTTAAAAACAAGGTTCATATCGGAAAACTGGCAGGATTGGACGATGTGAAAGCCATGGGTATGACAAACGCCAAGCTGACTGCGGCAATGCTGAAAGCGACCAAAAAGCCGCACGATGATGAACGCAAATATGTGTACCCTTCTCACCTCAAACGAGAGTATATCCCGCAGGAGATTTTCGATTTCTTTAACAAAATGTATGACCCGGCGATCTCTGACTCCGAGTTGTTCAGCGAAAAACAATCCTTTTCAATCGGAGAATGTCCCGGCATTGTTGGGTACGGCGGTATTCATGCGGCAATCCCAAATTATTCATTTGAAGAAACCGAAGACCGGGTTATTCGCAATAAAGATGTGGCGAGTTATTATCCACACCTTATGACATTGTGCGGGTACACCTCTCGCAACATTCCTTCGGCGCAGGTCTTTGAAGATGTGTTGGAAACCAGAATGAAAGCTAAAGCCAGCGGCGACAAAGCTACCGCCAACGCTCTGAAACTCGTTGTGAACACGACCTACGGCGCATTGCTCAATAAGTACAATGACCTCTTTGACCCGCTTATGGGACGCTCCGTGTGTATCACAGGGCAGTTGTTCCTTCTTGAGTTGGCTGAACACCTCTATGCTGACATTCCGGGGTTGAAGATCGTACAGCTCAACACGGACGGTATTATGGTCGAGTGTGATCGGAAAGACCTTCCAAAGCTGGACGAGATATGTGACGAATGGCAACATCGGACGGGTTTCGAGTTGGAAGAGGACTCCGTTGCGAAGATTGTGCAGAAAGATGTAAACAACTACATTGAAGTGCAACCGAGCGGAGAGGTCAAGAAAAAAGGTGGGTATCTCGTCAAAGGCACTTCCAGCGCAGGAGCGTGGAAGATCAACAATTCTTGCTGTATCGTGGCAACTGCTCTTGAGGAATACTTTGTTCACGGTACACCTGTAGAGGACACAATCAACGGCTGTGACGATATTTTCCAGTTCCAGATCATTGCCAAAGCCGGTGTCAAATATCGTGAAGCATATCACCTTGTCGATGGTGAGCAAGTCCCGGTACAACGGGTGAACCGTGTGTATGCAACAGCGGACGAGCGGTACGGAAAGTTGTTTAAGGTGAAAGCCGAGAATGATTCTACTGCCAAAATCGAAATGCTCCCGGAGCATTGTATCATCGACAATGATAATCACCTTACCATTACCGATGTGGACAAGACCTTCTACATCGACATGGCGAAAAAGAGAGTTAATGACTTTTTGGGCATAAAGCCCGAAAAGAAGAAAACAACAAGGAGGACTAAAACAATGGCAACGACCACCAAAACCGAAAACGTGTATCAGAAGCTCATTAAGGCGAGGGAGCAGTTTCTCAACGCCGATGTGCAGAAGACGGGCAAAAATATGCACCTGTCGTTCAAGTACTTCGAGCTGGACGATATTGTTCCCGCCGCAATTCGCATTTTCTCAGCAGTAGGACTTGTCCCGGTTGTGAACTTCACTGCTGACACCGCCACCATGACGATTGTGAACACCGACAACCCGGAGGACACTGTGACGTTTGTAGCTCCCTTCAATCAGATTGCTCCCATTGTGAGCAACACCGGCAAACAGGCTACTAACGAAATGCAAGCTCTTGGCTCGTCTATCACATATATGCGCCGTTACCTTTACATGATGGCTCTGGACATTTGCGAAAGCGATTCTATTGATGCAAACGCTGGTAAGCCTGTAACTGCTCCCGCTCCTGCGGAGACTGCGCCTAAGGCACCCGCCACTCCCCAACAGCGGCAGGAGGTCAAAGAGGAACTGACTGCACCGGCTGACAACGCCACCACATTGCAGATTAAGGGTCTCAAGAGTGTGCTCAAGAAGCTCAAGGACGCTGACCCCTCCAAGGAAGAAATGATTGCTCAGATTGCGGTGCAGACCAAGGGCTTCACTGAAATCAGCAAGTCCGACTGTGAGACCCTTATTACCAAGATCACCGCCATGCTGGAAGGGAGTGCTGAGTAATGAAGTGGCTTGACTCTAATCAGATTCAGATTACTCCTCCCAAGCGTACCAAAAAGGTGACCGGCACCCGGTTCGCTACCATTCTCGGTCTGAATCCTTGGTCTACCCCGTTTGAAATGTGGTGTGTCATTACCAAGACCTACGAAAAGCCTTTTAAAGATACGATTTACACTGTTGCTGGTAAGACCATCGAACCGAAACAGGCTGAGTATATGAAAAAGTCTTACGGCATGGATTTGATTACTCCTGCTGATCGTTACGGCGAAGACTACTTCAACAAAACGTGGGGTGACTTCTTCCCGGAAAACCCCATTCTTGGCGGTATGTGGGACTACCTCGGACTTGACGAAAACGGTACTGTGGACACTGTACTCGAAATGAAGACCACCAAGCGTATCGAGGACTGGCTGAATGACGCTCCCGAATACTACGCTTTACAGGCGGCTCTCTACGCCTACCTGCTTGGTGTGGACAATGTTATCATGGTGGCTTCTTTCCTTGAGGAGAAGGATTATGCTGACCCCTACAAGTATGTCCCCAACATCAAGAACACCATCACGGTGGAGTTCAAGGTCTCCGAGCGTTACCCAGACTTCGAGCGCATGGTCGCAGAGGTTAAGTCTTGGTGGGGCGAGTATGTGAACGGTGGTATTTCCCCGGTCTATGACGAGAAGAAGGACGCTGAGATTCTGGCGGCTTTGCGTACCCATAACCTCACTCCTGATACTGACATTGACGCTCTTATCAAGGAAGCCGAAGGTCTAAAGACCGAGGTGGATAAAGCCTACACCGCTATTGCGGATAAAGAAAAGCGGCTGAAAGAGATCAATGACATCATCAAGGAACACGCTATGAAGCAGTTCCGGGACGGTGACAAAAAAGTAGAGATCAAAGGTTCTACCTACACTTGGACAGTTTCTCGCTCTGAGACTGCCACCATCGACAAAAAGGCTTTGGAAGCTGACGGTCTGCTCGAAAAATACCAGAAACGGTCTGAGCAGTATCGCATGACTGTGAAATAAGGAGGATTACCATGAAATTTCAGAAATTTGTAAAAGCTATTGGCTCTGACGGTATCGTTTACAACCGTAAGAATGGTGAACGCTGGCTTGCTTCCGAGCGGGTGTTTATGAAAATCCCGGAAGACATTCACAGTGTTACTTGCGCTGACATTGCCGATATGCCTGAGTTTGCGGAGAACATCATCAACTACGACAGTTTCACCGACCCCTGTGAACTTCATGCGGCTGTCATGCCCTACCCCGATGGCGTTATTAAGGACTGTGTGCGGATTTACGCTACTGAAGGAAAACAGAACAGGGTTGCTGTTGACAACAGTTCTTACGCTCTCATTGAACGGAAAGACATTGTGGAAATGTTCGTAAAATACAACGCCGAGGAAGAAATCAGTGAGGGAAAAGCTCTGGTTATCAAGCGTCCCAAGCAGTTCTCCTCTGAGGAAGAAGTTATTGGTCTGATTTTCCCGACTGACTACGAGGAGTAAGGAGGACACAATGTATATCAATCCGTTTGTTACTGGCGTAATCACTACCATTCTTGTGGAATTGGTGTTGATCGTTGGTTACGCCATGTATGTGAGTTCTAAGAAGAAATAAGGAGGATTTGACCTATGGCTACTAAGACCAAAGCGGAGCTGGAACAGGAAATTGCGAATAACCACAATCAGATCGCCGCTCTCAAGCAGGAGCTTGAAAAAGTAAATCGTATTGAAAACAAGAATCAGTCTGCTACCGAGCTGTACGAAATGTATCAGTCTTATGTGACTGCCGGTTTTAGTCAGGAACAGGCTTGGGAGCTGACCAAAATTCTTATCAACAATGCCACCGCCAAACGGGGCTTATTTTAAGGAGGTAACTGACAATGGCAAGAATCCCTATGACGAGTGGCTTCACTCTCATTCCCGAAGGAACTTATGTGTTCCGTGTGTATGACGCTACCTATGACGAGGAGTTTGGAAAGATCGAGGTAAAGCTGGTAAATGCACAAGGCATGACGCATACCGAGCGTTTCTCCATCAAGGACAACAATGACGAGCTGAACGAAAGGGCTTTGAACGCTTTTTCCTACTTCGCCAAGACCGTAATGGGTGACTACACCTTGGAGGACATCGACCCTTCCGAGCTGATTGACCATTTCATCTGTGCCGAAGTTGTCCACACCAAGCTCCCTTCCAACAAAGACCCGAACAAAACGGTCACATTTGCGAACCTCGGCGATAAGTCCCCGGCTGAGTACTTCGACACTGAGCCTGTAGCTCGTGCTCTGACCCTCGGTAAAGGCAATAATGCCACTGCCGCTCCGAAAAGCACGGCACCTTCCTCCGCTCCCGCCGCTTCGGCTTCTGCGGCACAACCGGCGAAGGGACTTGACATTGACGCTCTGCTTGGCAATCTGTAATGGGCATAAAGTGTTGCAAGAATTGTGTAGCACCTAAACGCCATATCGGTTGTCACGCCACTTGTGCCGAGTATTTATCCGAAAAGAAAGAACACGATGAACTTCGGGATAAGGAGCGCAAGTGGCGTGAAGCCGAAAATGGTATATATGACCAGAGAGCGAGAGGTGTTTACAAGGCTTTGCATAACAGGAGGAAATGAAATGGAGATTGCAAAAGACGATAAAGGAAAGGCTAAACTCTCGCTTGTCCCTGTTCAAATCATTCGTGACATAGCGGTTGTTCGGGAATACGGCACTGAGAAGTACCATGACCCGGAGAATTGGAGAAAAGTGGAATTGGAGCGATACATTGACGCTTTCTATAGGCACTGGCTTTCGTTCATTGAGGACAATCACTCGAAGGACGCTGAGAGCGGCATTGAACATTACAAGCACATGGCTTGTAATATGGCTTTTATCTGTGAGCTGATGAAGGAGGAAAACCAATGACAGAGCTTGAAAGAGTACACTTGTTTGAAGCCATAGGAATTGACAAAATCATTTCCGATGATTTCAAGAATTATCTGGTGACAAACGGTTTCTTCCGTGCACCTGCAAGCACAAAGTTCCATGGAGCATACGAAGGGGGTCTGTTCGATCACTCTCTTATGGTGATGAACACCCTTGTAGATTTGTCTGCTAAAAACGCTCTGAAATGGCAGAGAGCGGAAAGTCCGTTCATCGTGGGTATGTTTCACGATCTATGCAAAATCGACCAGTACCGGCACCCGATTACGGGGAAGATTTACGATGGGGATAAAGAATGTCCGGTGTATGACAAGGGAGAATGGGAATACAACCCTGACACTTTCGTAAAAGGACACGGTGATAAGTCTGTCATACTTCTCTCTCAGCACTTAACGCTGACCGAGGAGGAGGTCATGTGTATTCTCTACCACATGGGAGCTTTCACTGAGAAAGAACATTGGAGAGAGTTCACCAATGCCGTAAACCGCTTTCCGAATGTGCTCTGGACACACCATGCTGACATGATCGCTTCTCAGGTGGTAGGTGTTTGATATGCCGGTTTTCAAAAGAAACAGGGGTCATATCTTTGGTGTACAGTTCAGTGCAAAGGAGCAAAAAGCTATAGACGCTGAGATTCTTCGCCAATGCGCTGAGTTCGATAAGAAGAACGAGCATGAACTGGACGCTCTGATTCTATGGGTACTCCATGAGAAATTTGGGTTCGGAAAGAAACGGCTTCGGAGGTTCTATGACAGCTTCGCCGCCGAACTGGACGAGCTTGTGAAGCGGTATGAGCTGGGTGACGAAGACAGGGCTTGGCTCTGCACATACAAACTGAAACAATGCGGTATTGATATTGCCGCATGGAATGAGGAGGACAAAAATGAATTATAAGCTGAAAAACACGAACGGTAAGGTTACCTTCCTGCTTCGTACCGGAAAAGATTTGGTGAAAAACCAGATGGCGGTTGCGTCTGCTCAGCACATTATTGACAACGGCAAAATGTTGAAGTCCGATGTCAAAGGCTACCCTATCAACATCGACAACAAGTGGTACTTCGATGGCGAGGTCTTCAAACGGGCGGCTTCTGCCAAGGTCGAGAACGAAGTGGAGGACGCAGAATGAGAACTTTTTATTCTGAATATGTCCAGCACTGCATGAGGTTCTATGCGAGACACCCTCGCCCTAAGTTCCACTCTAACGCTGATAAACAGAACTGGAACGCTTGCGACAGTGCCATGAAGGGGTTTACCCCTTCCGAAGTGGACATTCTTATGACCGTATATCGTGAGGGCGATACAATTCCAGACAACATCTACAAGGTTTCCGTTGATCGCAATATCAAGCAGGACGTTGTGTGGAAGCTCGTCAATGAACTGGAACGCAAGGTTGCGAAAAGGAGGAACCTGATTTGACACGCTACGAAAACATACCCGAAGAACTGAAACGGTTGAATCAGTGGGTCTGTACTCGTAGTGACAGCAAGGTTCCCATGAAAGCATTTCCAGACGAGAATCCTTGCGCTTCCTCTACTAATCCTGAAACATGGTCTTCCTTCGACATGGCTTTCAAGGCTGTGTCGGAGGGACACTATGATTACTGTGGTTTCGTTTTCAATGATAACGGCTATGTCGGGATTGACATTGACGATGGCTACGATCAAGACGGATTTCTCTCCCCACTGGCGGCTGAGATCATTGGTCTGTGTGAGAGTTATACTGAAAAATCCAAGAGCGGCAAAGGCTTTCATATCCTACTCCGGGGCACCCTACCCTTCAAAGGAAAGAACAATCTGGCAGGTGTGGAGATTTACAAAGCGGCTCGATATTTCATTATGACAGGCGATACGCTCTTGTATGACACCATCGAAGAAGATCAGGAAGCGATTGATTATGTGGTGGAAAATTTTTTTCCGGAAACGAGAGAGAGTAAAGAGGGAGAGCGATACGGAGGTAGGATTTACTCTCCAATATGGAGCTTGCCTGAAAACAATCGCATAAAGCTCCGTCCTGTTTATCCCCGGATTCCAGACGGGAGCAGAAACATTTGTCTAACCTCTCTCGCCGGTATGCTCCACAATCAGGGCTACAGCAAGCAACAGATTTATGACGAGCTGTTGTACGCCAATATGGTAGCCTGTGACCCTCCTCTCGACCGAAACGAGATTCGTACGATTTGTAATAGCGTAACTCGGTACAAGAGATAAGATATGACACGAAAAAGATAAAGAATACTCACAAAAGTGTTGACTTTCAATCTTTTTCGTGTTATTATCTAATCACATCAAGACAATAATTTGTCCGATATGGATTAAGGAGGTACTTACCATGATTCGAGATTACTTTCGTGGAGACATTTTCTTCATCACAGAAGGTGCATACACCGGTTCGGAACAAAACGCTGGGAGACCCGGTATCATTGTGTCGAACGACATCGGCAACAAACATTCTCCCAATGTGGAGGTGGTGTTCCTCACCTCACGGGAGAAGAAGCCCATGCCCACCCATGTGGATGTGATGTGCAAAGTCCCGTCTACGGCTCTCTGCGAGAACATTCAGACAGTATCGAAAGAGCGGCTTGATAGTTTCATTCGTTCTTGCACTACCAGCGAAATGAAAAGTATCGACAACGCTCTGCTGTGTTCTCTCGGTCTTCACGCACCTGCGGCTGTCGGGGGGGGGATTCAAGAATCTGTGTCTGCTCCTGCGGCGGTTTCTGAGACTGAGATCGAGCGTAATTTGTACAAGACCCTGTACGAACAGCTTTTAGACAGGGTTATCATCGACAAGAAGTGAGGAGGATTTCAATGTTAGTTACACTCATACAGGCAACGCCTGACCCCATCAACACTATTGCGAAGATCGCAAGTATCTGCTATGACAGCGACCCCAAGAACCCGCTTGGACTGGTGAAGCACCTGTACCGCAACGGACACCACAGTGTTTTCGAGCACGTCTACTTCACCTTTAAGATTGAGGGTATCTCTCGTGCCTGTTCTCACCAGCTTGTGCGGCACCGGCACTGTAGCTTTACCCAGCGGTCTCAGAGGTGCTGCTCCGAGGACGGTTTCGGAGTGGTAATCCCTTCCACCATTGCAAAGGTTGATGTAAAGGGTGGTTACATGGGGCTGGTAGACACAATCGCTGAGAATTACGAGGAGTTACAGTACATCGGTATTCCCAACGAGGACGCTCGATATGTCCTTCCCAACGCCTGTGAAACCTCTCTCTATCTGTCCTGCAACCTCCGAGAGCTGATTCACATGAGCAATGAGCGGTTGTGCCGTAGAGCGCAGTGGGAAATCCGGGAACTTGTGAAGCAAATGGTATCTCTTGTCGCTCCTGAACTCCAATTCATGCTCGTCCCCAAGTGCCAGAGTGGTCGTATTATCTGCCACGAGAAATGCGAAGGTGTCAATGATGGAGAATGATAACCAACTCTACTGCCCTCTCTTGCTGTCTTCTCAGGCAATTACAAATCCTGACGGGTGGATATGCCGCAAAGAAAACTGTGCGTGGTGGGTAGAGGATAAACAAAAATGTGCAATCGCAGTAGGAGGTGAGCGTAATCGTGGTAAGTGATCGAGAACTTTTTGAGCTTCGCAACGGTAGAGTCATTATGGACGAGGACTTGTCCGAAAAAATGTATATCATCAAGTCCTACCACCCAGAGAAAGCGGACAAAACTTCCTCCGGTTTTGAGTGGTCGGAAATGGGTATGGCAAATCTGTTTGGTATGCTGTATAACCGGGAAGCTCGCTACTGCACCGAGCATAAGAGCTGGTACACCTACTTCGAGGGTGCATGGCGCAAGGACGAGGGCGCAATCCTCGTCTCGGAGAAAATCAAAGACTTCGTGCGGTTGATGATTCTCTACTGCGGGGAAATCGTGGACGATGAAACCCGTAAGTCCTACACCTCCTTCGTGAACAAGATGGGTGACCGGCGCATGAGAGACAGAATCCTCAAGGACGCAACGGGTGAGCTTCGTATCTCTGCAACAGAGTTTGACGCTGACCCCTATCTCATAAACTGCCTGAATGGCACCTATTCTCTCAGGGACTTTTCTTTCCGGGAAGCCAAATGGGACGATTTTCTCACTATGCAGACCAATTTCCGTCACACAGTCCGCAGAGACATCAAGTGTGAGCGTTGGGAAAAGTTCATTGACGAAGTTACGCAAGGTGACAAGGACAAGGCAGACTTCTTACAACGCTCCCTCGGCTATTCTATTCTCGGTATGAGCAATGAGGAGTGTATGTTCATTCTGCATGGCAAAACGACTCGTAACGGCAAGTCTACCCTACTCAATACGATTGAAACCATGCTGGGCGATTATGCCAAGGTTGCCCCTGTTGGTATGATCTGCCGGGGTGATCGACAGAAGGACGCAGAAGCGGCTTCCCCGACTCTTGCAGGTCTCAAGGGCAAGCGGTTTGTCACCATGTCGGAGAGCAATGAATACGGCAAGCTGGACGAGGAGAAGATCAAACAGTTCACAGGCGGTGAGGAAATCTCAGCTCGTGCTTTGTACCAGTCGGCTATCACCTACAAGCCGCAATTTACTCTCTGGCTGTCCTGTAATGACCTCCCGATGGTGACGGACAAGAGCTTATTCGCTTCCGAGCGTATCAAGGTGATTGAGTTCAACCGGCATTTCTCTCCCGCCGAGCAGGACACTCACCTCAAGGACGAGCTGACCTCTCAGGAAGCTATGAGCGGCATTTTCATGTGGCTGGTGCGTGGGTACATCAAGTACAAAGAACATGGGCTTATCATGTCGGAGCCTTTAAGGTCTGTTGTAGCAAAATATGAGCGGGATAATGACCTTGTGCTCCAATTCCTCGAAAATCGCTGTGTGCGTGTTCCTGAGGACGAGAACAACCCGTTTGGAGAGAAGAACAAACGCACGACTATTCGGGCAAAAGACCTCTATCAGGCTTTCAAAATGTGGGCGAAATCTGAGGGTGCCTATGTACTCTCGGCAAGAAAGTTCAACTCTGAAATGGAGCGTCACCCGGAATGGTTTGACCGCAAATCGACTTCCAGTGGTTTTATGATCTATTGGGGTTTGAAACTCAAGGAGATTGTGTAATGGCTCATGTTTTATCTCTGTCCTATGGAAAAGACTCTCTGGCTTGCTTGGAAGCCTGTAAGCTCCTCGGCTATCCCATCGACAGAGTGATTCATGCCGAGGTGTGGGCTACAGACACAATCCCGGCTGATCTTCCTCCCATGGTCGATTTCAAGAAGAAAGCCGACAATATCATTCTAGAACGCTATGGACTTGTTGTGGAGCATATAACGGCAAGCACAAGAGAGAGAGATTGTCTTACGAGCGACAGTTCTACACTAAGCGATTCCACAAGAAACTTGGTACCGAATGTATCTACGGATTCCCCATGGTGCGAGGAGCTTGGTGCAACTCTCGACTCAAAATGCAACCTCTTGACGCATTGCGAAAAACAGACCTACGAAAAGATGTTCTATCACAAGCCAAAGAAAAGAAATCCAGCATACCAAGGTCGAATCAAAGGTTTTCCGAAACTGGTGAGAAGTTGGTGCAAGAAACTGAAAGTGAATCCCATTGGCGAAACGGTTTTTCCAATGGCTCCCTTGCACAAGGAGCTGATACAAATATTGTGCAGTATCTTGGTATAGCGGCAGACGAACCCGAAAGAATTAAACGGCACTCTCGCCCCGGCATTATACTACCTCTGGTAGACATTGGGTGGGACGAAGCGTACTGCCGAAAATGGTGCGAAGAAAATGATCTTCTCTCGCCAATCTACACCAATGCGGCAAGAGGTGGCTGTTGGTTTTGCCATAATCAGGGTGTAGACCAACTTCGACTTTTACGCAAACAGTACCCTGAATTGTGGGAAATACTTCTCAGGTGGGATTGGGACAGTCCTGTCACTTTCAGACCCGATGGAAAAACTGTTCACGACTATGATTTGAGGTTTTACGCAGAGGATTTGGGACTTGTCCCGACAGACAGAAAGTTCCGTTGGAAAGTGCTCGAAGACCCTGATTTCTATAAGGAGGAACAGACATGAAGGTAACACAATGCACTGGCGAGGGTCAAGGCTCATGTAAACGGTGTTCTGACAAGGGCAAATGGAACAGAGTTTGGTGTTGCTTCCCTTACAAGATCGAAGGTCTTGAGGGGTGCTACTGTTCCGACTGTGTGAAAGAGATTATTTCAGAACGGGAGGTGACGAGAAATGAGCGGAGGACGCTTTAACTACATGGACAGCACCCTCAAGAATGAAATCTTCGGTTGGACAGATAGACCCACAAATGTTTTCGAGGATAGGGAGATTTCCGAGTTGGTTTGGGGTGTGTTTGATCTCATTCACTCCTACGACTGGTACGCCAGCGGCGATACCTGTAAGGAGACCTATCTGAAAGACAAGGCAGAGTTCAAAAAGAAATGGTTTTCCAATCGTGGAGTGAGAGTCCGAGCCATTGTAGACGGTGCTCTCAGTGATGTTCGCCGGGAGCTGTATGAGACTTTCGGCTTTTCTTTGGAACCTGAGGAGGTGCCTAAGTGAACGAGCTTTTAGGGCTGATTGCAGACATCAATCCAACTGAAATTGCAAGCCATATTGCAGAAGGAAATCTTGCTGAATGGTGTGAGATTTGGCGGCAGGTTGCGACTGTTGCGGCTGAAAACTTAAAACAATCCGAATAAGATTGAAAAACAATCTAAAATGACATTTGGAAAACAGTCTTTATAGGATTGCTACTTGTCTTTTCGTAGAGTTATAGATGAAGTAGTTAAAGTAGTTGAAATCTTGATTTTGCGTAAAAGTCCTCTATAAGGGGGTCTATATAGTAAAAGTTTACGCAAAAACCGATTTTTAACTACTTCAACTACGCAATAAGAATAATAAGAAAGAGGACTCTTTCGGCTCGAAAAGAGGACTCTCAGAGGAGGTAAAACGACTATGGCGGTGAAGAAAAACACCGGTGGAACTAAGAGAAACAACCCGACCGGGATTGGTTTACCTGCAAGCAAAAGTTCACTCATGCTTGAAGATGGTGACAATGCAAAGTTTACCAGTATGAATCTGCATTTTATGAATCTCCCGAAGATTGACCTGCATGACGAAAAAGCTGTACAGGATAGGCTCAATGAGTATTTCGACTTTATGATACAGAACGATATGAAGCCCTCTGTATCTGGTATGGCTATGGCATTGGGACTTGACCGAAGAAGACTGTGGGAGATCAAGACTGGTAATACACAAGGTAGCGGAGCATTGGGAGGGCTGTCATCGTTGCCGCAAGAGGTAACGGACTTAGTAAAAAAAGCATACCAACTTTTGGAGTGTTTGTGGGAGGACTATATGCTCAACGGCAAGATCAACCCCATGGCGGGTGTCTTCCTTGGTGTCAACAACTATGGCTATCAGGATGTCAAGAAAGTCGATGTTGCTCCTGTCTTGCCAACCAACAAGGACAACGACTATGACGCTGACGCAATTCGAGAGCGTTATCTTATTGACTCTAACAACTCCGACTCTGACACCGAAAACGACTAACGACTTTCGACTATCAAACGACTTTCGACTATCGACTATAAAATCGCCGCTTGTGATCGCTGGATTTTGCCAGTGAGAAAAGCGGCGATTTTTCCGTCAGTTTCACTTTTCGACACTAACGCTTTACAGCGTTAAAGCAAAACGGGCGGGGTGCCTGTCCCGGTGGAGGTGGTGGGGATCGGCGGCGGGTTCGGTTTTTGCCTATATAATGTATAGGGGACAACAAACAATCTGAAAAAGATAAAAAATTCTCGAAAACCTATTGACAATTCGTAAAAGGCGAATTATACTATAATCACAGACAGACAATAAACAATCTCAAAAAGATTATAGGAGGTTTTCGAAATGAGAAAATACGAATTGATTCCCACGGACGGGAGAAAAAGCTTTTACGGAAAAGCGGTTGTGATCGTAGAGGACAACGGCGAGGAAACGCTTTACAGCTATGGAACGCCCATTGTTAAAAGGCTTGTTTCCGGGGAGCTTGTAAAGCTGTGGAGCGGGTGGAGTGCTACAACGGGTAGACACATTCAAGCCTTTTGTGGATTGAATAAAGCCGCATACATGAATTTATAAGAGGAGGGCGCAAAAATGAAATACAAAACCACGAGAAAAGCCGTTGTAAACGGTTCTGTAAATGTTCGTTCTGCCGGGTATTGTGATCTTTCCTATTTGCTTCGTAATCATTCCCCCGTTGCTTATACCTGCGGCGTGTACGGCTGGAATTTTGACGTTTTCGAGGTGTACGGCGTAACAATTTGCACCGGTTATAGAAATATGCCGGGAAAACGGCTTGACGGTGTACAGGAATACGAGAAAAAAGCCCGTGAAATTTGGGGCAATTATTCCATGCCATACGAGGAACAAAAGGAAAAAACCGAAATTTTGTTGCAAGAATTTTGCAAGTTGAACGGCGGGAGGGTTTGAAAATGAGGGCTTATACATGGACGGAAAATGGCTTTACTTTTGAACGGGTAGACAAAAGGCAAGCCCGAAAAGCCTATAACAACGGTTTGCGTGTTGTGGTTTGTCCTGTCAATTTGCGCCCCGGTTACCCGTGGCACCCGGAAATTAGCGTTAGTGGTAAATCCGGGGCAACATTTGAGGAAATGTTGAACGCTTTTATTTACTACAATATCCGGGGCAACGAAACGGGCAAATATGCCGCCTTTTATATCCCGGTTGTGTTGGTTGATCGGTTCACGGGTGAAAAGCCCACGGCGGCAACAATGGGAACGGTTAAACAGTACGATTATAGTTATATGGAGGGTTAGAAAATGGGTGCAGTCAATTACTTTACAAGCGATTATATAACGATGGGGTTGCGTCCCTATGGTTCGTTAGGGCTTGAAAACGATACCGAATTTATGGAAGAAATGCGCCGGGAGTGTGAGGAGTACGGCGGCACGATTGAAAACGCTATTGCGGATTATATTCAATCTTGTTATGAAAGTGATCTTGCAAATATCGAAAATGAGCTAAACAAGCACAATTTCCATTACTACCATATCACAATCAAGCCGGGATATTATGAGGGATTCACGCTTGATATTGAAAACAATTACCCCGTTGCCTTTGACAGTTGGCAAGACCGGCGGGACGCAAACAAGGAAATAACCGAAATAAAGCAATTTCTAATTGTCTGCGCCGGTTTGGGTTTGGTTGAATGTTCGCCGGGGTGGTGTACCGGGTATAGCGATTATAACGGCACTATTAAGGCAATTAGAGCCGCTGTAAAGGAAATGCGGGACGAGTTGCGCACAATTCCAACATTGACGCAATATAACCGGGCTTGTTAAAATAGGAGGGTTTGAAAATGACGAATTACAGCGAAATCACGCAAAACAATCTTGATTCTTTAATGCGGGAAATTGCCGAATATACCCGAATGGCTGAGGAGGTAGCCGCCACGCTGGACAGTTTGAGAGATACTCTCAAGGAGCATATGGAGGAAAACGGGCTTGATAGTATCGCCGGGAGCGAACACAAGGCAAGTTATAAGGCGGTTACCAGTTCCCGAATTGATACCACAGCGTTAAAGCGGGATATGCCCGAAATTGCCGCAAAATACACCAAAACGACAAGCACACGGCGTTTCTTGTTTGTGTAAAGGGGGTTTGAAAATGATTCACACAAGGAAAAGCACACGGGGCGCAAAATGGTATTTAATGCCCCCCGCCGATATTCCCGCATTTATAGCTTTTGTCTCAAGGGCACAAACACAAGCGGGAGTTTTTGAAAATGTGACAGTAAAGCCCTATAATGGCAAAAAGTACAATCCCGCTTTTCAATGGGTTGCTATTGGTTAATAAATGGAGGGTTTGAAAATGTGGCTTGTGATCTTGATTATTTTCCCGTCTATGTTGTTGGCTGAGCTTTTGAAAATGAATAATTGATACATACACCCCGCCTATATTGGGCGGGGTTTTCCTATGCCCTTTATAGGCGGTCTGTAAAGCCCTGTAGAGGGCTTTTTATATTGGGGGTATATCTTTATACCTCTTGTGCTATTCGGCGTTTATAGGGCTTGTGTGGGGCTTATATGAGGGCTTTATATAATGGGCTTGTGTGTTGTCTCTGTCCTGTCTGTTATGATCTTGTGTTGTGGGCTTGTGTCCTTGTGCTTGTGTGTCTATGATCTGAAATTGTGTGGGAGCTTGTGCGGCTGTCCCTGTCCTCCATTGTGTGCGGTTTGCCTTGTGTGTTGTGCTGTCATTGGGGCATATTCTATTGACAGTTGCGGCGGCTTGTGTCAATAGGATATAAAAGCATTGTTTTGAATGTGCTATCATGGTTCGACAATGCTATTGACAGCGGGACAGGCAAACCGGGAGCCGTTGCCGGGTTGCCCGGAGTGGCACCACCCCGGAGGGGGACAGCGCACCGGCGAAGGAGCCGCAGGGAGTGACTTGAATATCCGAAAAATCGAAAAAGAAACAAAAAGGACATTTAATTATCTTAAAAAGGTTGACAACAATCATTTCTAATGCTATACTAATCTCACAAAGACAACGGAGGTGCGTTATGGTACGAAACAATATTGAACTCGATGTGAAAGTCAAATGCCTTGAGTCCCACATGAGCCAGTTGAACCTTGCTGAAAAGATCGGCACGACTGGTCAGTATGTGAATCGCATTATCAAGAAGAAGGATGGTCTGGTAAACAAGACTTTCGTGGAGATCATGGAAGCTCTCGGCTATGACATTGAGTTTACCTATGTGAAACGAGACAACTAAGGATGGTGAGTACATGAGGGTCGGTTATGTACGAGTAAGCACCGCAGAACAAAACCCGGCGAGACAAATGGAACTGATGAAGTCCCTTGGTGTGGAGAAGATTTACCAAGAAAAGTGTAGCGGCAAAAATACAGACAGACCACAGTTCAACGAAATGCTGTCCTTCTTGCGAGAGGGCGATACCCTGTATGTGGAGTCCTTCTCTCGCCTATCCAGAAGCACACGAGACCTTCTTTCGACAGTTACAACGCTGAGTGAGCGAGGAGTAATCCTCGTATCAGACAAAGAGAAGTTTGACACCGGCACCCCACAGGGAAAATTTGTGCTGACAGTGTTTGCCGCTCTCTCGGAGTTTGAGCGGGAAAGCATTTTGGAGAGACAGCGAGAAGGAATTGAAATTGCCAAATCTGAGGGGAAATATAAAGGGCGTAAGCCCATTCCTGCCGGTGAGCAATTCTTCACGGTGGCAAGAGCGTGGGCAGATGGTAAGATTGCGCTCAAAGACGCAATCCGGGACTCAGGTATGTCCCCTTCCACCTTCTTCCGCAGGTGCAAACAGTATGAAATCAGCAAAAGAAGTAGTTAAAGTAGTGAAAAATCAGGTTTTGTGTATAACTTTTGCATAGTACGCGCGTATTAAGGAAAAGTTTACGGAAAAATTGAAAAACAACTACTTTTACTACTTGATTGGAGGAGTAAAATGAGTAAGATACTTGGAACATTAGTGGGGTTTATGCTTCTGATCGCTTGCGTTGTCATTATTTTCGGGGTAATGAATCGTAACGTCACAGAACAGTCAGTCGAAGCACCATCTTCTTTGGAAGTCGTGCAAACATCTACCGACTGGAAAACTGTCTTCTCTGAAAATGGTTTTACAGACGATGAAATTGCCAGCTATGATGAAATTCTGACAACAGTTGGGATTACGGATTATCACGATGTCGAAGTTATAGAAAACGGCGCAATGCACATCGTTAGGGGTAAGATTTTTGATTCTGATGATTTACAGGTAAATGTCACCTTAGAGAACCGAAAAATCATTTTAGTTGAACTTGCGGGTATTCCTGCCACAAACACCGAAGCCTATATAAATTGGCGTGGTAAGATCAAGTTTAGAACGGTTGACACCAAAAAAGCAGTTGATCTGTATTACGATGTAGACGGAGGTTATGTGGCAAAACTCGATTGGGAGAACAAAATGATCGAACCCATCGAATAAAAACTGATTTTGAATGGCGCATGATTGCGAGAGCTATGCTCAAACGGTCATGTGCCATTTTCTTTTGGAGGTATTATGAGACAGTTACTTGAAACAATTTACGAGAAAGTAAGGGTAGATCGCTCCTATCGACCCATGGAAGACCTGTACTATATGAGCAAGGAAGCTATGAAAACCGACATTGCGCTTGGGGTGGAGTTCTTAAAACTTCTCTCCGCAGAGTGTGAACGAGCCATTCAAAACAGGTCTCTTTCCATAGGACAGATACGACAGATTTTTGATCTGCACCGGAGGGTTTGTCTTACAGCCGCTCCCTACGATTTTGATTGCTACCTGCTTTATGTGGAATGGAACCGAGACCCGGACAAGAAATTCTACCCGCCACGGCGCAAAGTCCTCAAGCAGGTAGTTGACGCATTGCAAGAGCTGGCAGACGATAAGCTGGATTTGTTGGCGGTATCTTTACCTCCCGGCAGTGGTAAGACTACCCTTGCGATTTTTTATTTGACTTGGCTTGGCGGTAAGATTCCCAACGAACCTATGTTGACCGGCTCTCACTCCAACTCTTTTGTTCGTGGTGTTTATGATGAATGTCTGCGGATTATGGACGAAAATGGAGATTATCTATGGCATGATGTTTTTCCCGACATAAAGGTGTCCAGCACTAACGCCAAGGACTGTCGTATTGATCTTGACAAGAGACAGCGTTTTGAAACATTGGAGTTTACCTCCATCGGTACCGGTAACGCTGGTCTGTATCGTGCCGCTACCCTACTCTACTGTGACGATTTGGTGTCAGGTATTGAGGTAGCGTTGTCAAAAGAGCGACTGGACAAGTTGTGGGAGACCTACACTACGGACTTGAGACAACGTAAAATCGGAGACCATTGTAAAGAACTCCACATTGCAACCCGCTGGTCTGTCCATGATGTAATAGGTCGGCTTGAGCGGGAGTATATCGACAGTGATCGGGCAAAGTTCATCGTAATTCCAGCTCTTGACGAAAATGACGAGTCCAATTTTGATTATGCTTACGGTGTTGGATTCAGCACGAGATTTTATCACGAGCAGAGAAATATCATGGACGATGTGAGCTGGCGAGCGTTGTATATGAATGAACCGATTGAGCGAGAGGGACTTGTCTATTCTGAGGACGAGCTTCGGAGATATTTCGAGCTTCCTTCGGAGGACGCTGACGCAATCATTGGTATATGCGACACCAAGGACAAGGGAGCTGACTACGCTTTTCTGCCGGTTGCCTATGTTTATGGGCAGGACTACTATATTGATGATTGTGTCTGTGATAACGGTCTGCCCAACATCGTAGACGCTCGGTTGACTGAAATCCTTGTTCGGGACAAGGTGAAGTCCTGCCGGTTTGAATCTAATTCCGCAGGTCGGCGGGTTGCTGAGAAGATACAGGAGGAAGTGAAAAAGAAGGGTGGTATCACTCACATCACCACCAAATTTACTACCGCCAACAAAGAGACCAAGATCATTGTCAACAGCGCATGGGTGAAAGAACATTGCCTGTTTAAGGACAGCTCCCTCTATCAACGAAAATCGGACTACGGCAAAATGATGGATATGCTGTGCTCATACACTATGGCTGGTAAGAACAAGCACGATGATGTCCCTGACGGTATGGCAATGTTGGCTGAGTACGCTCAAAGTTTGAACGGACAGAATGTAGAAGTCTTAAAGCGACCTTGGTAATTCACAATTTCCACATAGTTTTCAACATTTAGTTCGCAAAATAAGAATCATAACTTGACTTTTGCGAACAGAAGTGTTACAATATATGAGAAAAATTATAGTGTAATTTTGGCGCATGATTGCGAGTATGGCGAAAGCCCTACAAACAGTCATGCGCCTTTTCTAATTTTTGGGAAAGGAGGGACAATCTTGGGAAATGTAATCGACACTTCTAAACCGGTGACCGAAACTCGACAAATGAGTGGACGAAGGGTTATCAAGTCCAGTGTGAAAAAGATTACAGATGAGAACGTGGTGGAAGTTTTACAGAAAGCTCTCACCGATCACGCTTACAACCGAAGCGAGATTGACTATCTGTGGAACTACTACAAAGGCAAGCAACCCATTCTGAACCGTGTGAAAGATGTGCGTCCCGAAATCTGCAACAGAGTTGTGGAAAACCGGGCAAACGAGATTGTCTCTTTCAAGGTTGGTTATCTCTGCGGTGAGCCGATTCAATACATCGGCAGAAGTACTGAGGAGAGTGTCACCGCTGGCATTACCGCTCTAAATGAGCTGATGTTCGCAGAAGATAAAGCCACACAAGACCAAGAGATTGTCGAGTGGCAGATGATCTGTGGAACCGCCTACCGTTTGGTACTGCCCGATGAACCCGGAGAAGAAGACGAGTCTCCGTTTGAAATGTACACGCTCGACCCTCGTGATACCTTCGTTGTGTATTCCAACGAAATCGGAAATAAGCCGTTGATGGCTGTGAAGTACAGCAAGGACGAGAACGAGATTGTTCACTATTCCGTTTACACGGAGAACTATTATTGGCTCATTGACGGAGACATCATCAATCGGGCTGAGTCCAAGTCTCATGCGCTGGACATGATTCCGATTTTCGAGTACCCGGCGAATAATGCGAGACTTGGCTCGTTTGAGATTGTGCTTCCCCTTTTGGACGCAATCAACAATGTGGAGTCTAACCGCATGGACGGCGTGGAACAGTTCATTCAAGCGTTCTGGAAATTCATCGGGTGCCATATCGAAAAAGAGAAGTTCCAAGAATTTCTTGAGGAGGGCGCAATTCTTGTACCTCCGAACGATAATGGCGGCAACATTGACGTTGACCTCGTGGTGAAGGAACTGAATCAAGGACAGACACAGACGCTCAAAGACGATCTGTACAATGCCGTTCTTACAATCTGCGGTATGCCGAATCGAAACGGCGGCAGTTCCACCTCCGATACTGGTGCGGCGGTGCTTCTGCGTGATGGCTGGTCTCTTGCGGAAGCGAGAGCGAAGGACAGTGAGCATATGTTCAAAAAGGCTGAAAAGAAAATGCTCAAGCTGGTGCTTCGTATTTGCCGAGACTTGTCCGATAACATCAACCTTCGCTTAAAGGACATCGAATTGCAGTTTACCAGACGCAATTACGAGAACATTCAGAGCAAGTCTCAGGTGCTTGTGTCCATGCTACAGCAGTCAAAAATTCACCCGTTGCTTGCGTTCCAGCATAGCGGTCTGTTTGTAGACCCTGAGAGAGCTTACACCTTGAGTATGAAATACTACGAGGAGCAACAGGAGAAGTTGGCGCAACAGCAAATGGCGGCACAAGGCAATCCCAACAATTCAGGTAATCCGAACAGTTCTAAGGAAGATGAATAATTTGAGCGATTTTCGCTTGGTTATGGTGAGGGAACACCTTAAAACGCAAAAGGGAGACAACCCTTCAAACAGAAATCAGTGTAGAGTGAACTACCTATGAAACGCAAGGAGGAAATCAGTATGAACCTTAAAGAAGTGCTTGGGGACGCTTACAAGGAGGGCATGACCTTTGAGGAGGTCGAAGCCGCTCTGGAAAAGGTAACTGTCCCGGAAGACAATTCCGCTGAGATCGAAAGGCTGAAAAACGCCCTCTCCAAGAGCAACAGCGAAGCCGCTGGTTACAAGAAACAGCTCCGAGAGAAAATGACCGAGGACGAACAGAAAAAGCAGAAAGAACAGGAGGAGCGAGAGGAGCTTCAAAACAAGTACGACAAGCTCCTGCGTGAGTCCGTTATTGCCAAGAACAAGGCGAAGCTGGTAGCACTCGGCTATGAGGAAGCTCTTGCCGATGAAACGGCAGAAGCCATGGCTGACGGTGATTCTGACAAGGTGTTCGCCAATCAGCAGAAGCACTTGGCTTCTTTCGAGAAGAAGGTTCGTGCGGAAGCCCTTAAAGGTACACCGAAACCTACTCCCGATGGGGATTCCAAGACCATGACGCTCGAAAAGTTCCGCAAACTCAGTCCTACGGAGCGTCACAAGTTTTACACGGAGCACCCGGACGAATACAAAGAACTTTATGGAGGTAACGAATAATGGCATTTACTCATACTATTTACGACAATTTCTACCTCTCCAATGAGGTGGAAGATCAGTACAATTCCCACCTTGACCTGCAACAGTTCTGCACTGTTGACAATTCTCTGATGGGTCAGCCCGGTATGAAGCGTAAGATCAATGTCTACAAGGCTACCGATGGCACCGAGAAGCTGGCTATGGGTGCTGGTAACTCTAAGTCTATCGAGGTTTCTTACACCGAGGAGGAGTATGAAATCCTGCTGGCACAGAACCGCTTCGAGTACTATGACGAACAGGCTATGACTGACCCCATGCTGGTGCCTGTCGGCGTTCGTCACATGGGCACCGATATGTTCAATACCGTCAACAAGGACATTTTCGCTGAGTTCAATAAGGCTACTCTGTCTGTCTCTGCCACTGACTACGGCTTCGGTACTTTCGCTGACGCTGTGGCGAAGCTCGATCTTGAGCAGATTGAGGGTGTGAGCATTTTCGGTTTCGTCAATGCGGCTGACATGGCTTCTGTGCGTAAGGCACTGAAAGACGATCTCAAGTATGTCGAAGCCTTTGCCCGTACCGGCTATGTTGGCACTGTTGCCGGTGTCAACCTGTACACCAAGAAGGACGCTGTGACCGGCACCATCATCATCGGCACTCGTGAAGCTGTAACTCTGTTCAACAAGAAGGGTGTTGAGATTGAGCAGGTGACCGCCAACAATCGTTCCGAGACTGCGGCAAACACTCGTCTGAACACCATTTTCTCCCGTAAGTATTATCTTGCGGCTCTGACTGACGCTACCAAGGCTGTCAAGATTACCGTCTCCCCCGGCGTGTAATCAAAGTGTGAAGGAGGACAGATTATGTACCGAGTAATCAGCCCGTTTCGGGATTTGAAGAACAATGAACACCACTATGATGTTGGGGACTTTTACCCGGTGGAGGGCTACAAGCCGACCAAAGCTCGTATCAAAGAGCTGGCGGAGGGTAAAAACCCGCTGAACCGTGTGTTCATCGAGGAGATTGAGGAAGCTCCTGAGACCGGCGAGGAACTGGATTCTGAGCCTGACACTGGCGATGGAGAACCCGTTCCTGAGACCGGCGAGAACAAAGTTGACGAGTGATTGTAAAGGAGGTGTGACAATATGACTCAGGAAGAAAAATTAACCGCTCTCAAGTCAATGGTGGGTAATTCTGACCCTGACGAAGTGTTGTCCACCTACCTTGATTTCGCTGGAAGCAAGATTCTCGCAAAAGCCTACCCGTACCAAAATGATGTAACCGAAGTCCCTGTACAGTACGCACATCTTCAAGTAGAGATTGCGGCGTATATGCTGAACAAGCGAGGTGCCGAGGGACAGACTTCTCACACCGAGAATGGCGTATCGAGAAGTTATGAGAACGGTGACATTCCTTCTTCCATGCTGAAAGCGGTCATTCCGTATTGCGGGGTGATCTGATGAAGTGCATGAGCAGAAACAAAGTCAGATTCTTCTATGCTCTGTATGAGAGTAAAACTCCTGCTACAGATGATTATGGGAATATGACCGGCGAATATGACATTCAGCGTGGAAAACCTATCGAGTTTTTTGCCAATATCTCGGCGGCGAAGGGAGAAACACAGACCCGGCAGTTCGGGGAGAACGAGTCTTATGACAAGGTAATTGTTATGGACACTGACGCTCCTCCGATTGACGAATACGCTGTGCTTTGGGTTGATCGCACACCTCAACTGGACGAGGAGGGCAATCTGGCGGTGAACGAAAAGGGTGAGATTATCACTCCCCATGACTACATCGTGAAGAAGGTTGCCAAAAGTCTCAATGTGGTGTCATTGGCGATAAGCAAGGTGAGTGTATCGTAATGGGAAAGAAAGTTATTCGTATCAGCCTGTCCGAGAAAGACATTGACCGAGCAATCAAGGAACTTGAGCAATATAAGCGAGAGATCATTCGCAAGACGGAACTTCTTCGTACAAGAATTGCGGAACGAATTGCGAATCTTGCACAGAGCGGTTTCAATGGTGCGGTTGTAGACGATCTTACCGGTGGAAGCGGCGGTGCAAGAAAAGCCGATGTACGAGTTTCCATTGACGAGCGGGAAAATGTCTCGGTAATCATAGCCGCTGGCGAAGACGCTGTGTGGGTTGAGTTTGGTGCGGGTGTGTTCCACAACGGCTCTACTGGTGGGTCTCCGCACCCTAAAGGTTCAGAGCTTGGTTTTACCATTGGCGGTTACGGCAAGGGTATGGGTGAACGGCAGACATGGGGATTCTACGAGGACGGAGAGCTTCGTCTGACGCACGGTACTCCCGCTGTCATGCCCATGTACAATGCCTTAAAAACCGTATGTGAGGAAATCACAAGTATCGCAAAGGAGGTGTTCGGATGATTGACATGGAAACCGAAATTTTTAACGAGATTTCGGTAAGAACACGAGAGCAGTACCCGGACATCTTTATGACCGGCGAATATGTGAAAACTCCACCTTCTTTTCCCTGTGTCTCTCTTGTAGAGGTTGACAATGCTACATTTCGTAACTCGTTGACCACTGAGGGCAAGGAAAACCATGTAGCGGTCATGTATGAGTTGAACGTCTACTCTAACCGCACAAATGGTAAAAAGGCTGAATGTAAGGAAATCGCCAATTTCATTGACGAAATCCTGACGGGTCTGAATTTCACAAGAACCATGCTTGAGCCTGTACCCAATCAAGATAACGCAACTATTTATCGTATGCTCGGTCGATACCGAGCTGTGATTTCCAAAGAAAAAACCATTTACAGGAGGTAACATATCATGGCAATTTCTACCTACAAGATTTTTCTCATGCAGAAGAATGTTGAAACATGGGAGAAACTGATCGACATCAAAGAGTTTCCCGACCTCGGCGGCGCACCCGAAATGCTGGAAACCACCACCCTGTCTGACAATATGCAGACCTACATTCCGGGTGTCCAGTCTCTTGACGCTCTTGAGTTTACTGCGAACTACACCAAAGAGGATTTTACCAAGCTGAAAGCCCTCGAAGGTCAGGAGAAGGACTATGCCGTGTGGTTTGGCGGCACCGGCGAGGGTGGCACCCTGACTCCTACCGGCACTGACGGTAAGTTTGAGTTCAAGGGTCAGCTTTCCGTGTTCCCGGTTGGCGGCGGTGTCAACGAGGTTGTAGACATGACCGTCACCATTGCTCCCTCTACCCCCATCACCATGTCGGCAGAGGACTAAGAACTATTTAACAGGAGGACAGACAAATGGCAAAGCAGTTGATTTTCACCTATGAGGGTAAGGAGTACACTCTGGAATTTACCCGCAGAACGGTTGCAGAAATGGAGAAGAAGGGCTTTATCGCTTCCGACATCACGGACAAGCCCATGACCACTCTCCCGGCACTGTTTGCGGGTGCGTTCCTTGCCCACCATCGTTTCGTCAAGGGAGACGTTATCGACAACATTTATTCCAAACTTACCAAGAAAGAAGACCTGATCGGCAAGCTCGCTGAAATGTACAACGAGCCGATTCTGACTCTGGTTGAGGAGCCTGAGGAAGCCGAGGGAAACTTGGACTGGACAGCGACTTGGTAAGTGGATCGCTGTCCTCCACTGAGGGGAGTGGTGGTAGTTCTGCCACTGCTCCCCTCTCTACTTACACAGAAAAATTCAACGAGTTGTTCCCCCACTATCTGTCTTTCGGCATGACCGAAGAACAGTATTGGGACAAAGACAGTACGCTTGTGGCGGCGTACAGAAAAGCGGAAGAACTCAGAATGAATCGTAAAAATCAGGAAATGTGGCTACAAGGCGCATATTTCTATGAAGCTCTATGTCGTGTATCTCCCGTTCTTCATGCCTTTGCTAAAAAGGGCGTGAAACCTGTTCCGTACCTCTCGGAAGCCTATGCGCTTAACGAAAAACAAGCAGAACTCCGTGAGGAAGAACACGCCAAGGGTGTGTATGACAAGGGTAAGAGAATGATGGAAGGATTCATGGTAAGCCACAATAAAAAATTTGAAGGGAAGTGAGCAATATGTCTACGACAATCGAGCAGTTGGAACTTGAAATACAATCTAATTCTACATCTGCCGTTGGCGGGATAGACGCACTTTCCGAGTCTCTGAGACGGTTGAAAGCCGCTACCGCTCCTGTAAGCAAGGGCGGCGTTGGTCTCGGAGCACTGTCTAATTCTCTCAAGAAGTTCAGTCAGAGTGTTTCTAGTTTGAGCGGACTTACTCTCGCAAGAGAGCAAATTCAAGGCTTGGTAGACGCTCTCAAGCCCTTAGAGAGTGTTCAAAAGTCCGGGTTCAGTTCTTTAGCTTCCGGGCTGGATAAGCTGGTGAAAATTGCACCTCAAATCGACACGGTGACTGAATCGCTGAAAAAGACTGACCTTGATTCTTTCGCAGATCAGTGTAACCGAGTTGCCGCCGCTATCACCCCTCTTGCTACTCAGATGGAAAAGGTTGCGGCTGGCTTCTCGGCTTTCCCGGCGAAAATTCAGCGTTTACTCAAAGGAAACACGAGCCTTGCCGCCAGCAATAATACGCTCGGAAAATCCTATGTGAACCTTGCCGCAAAAATCAGTTTGGCATACATGGGGCTGAAACGAATCGTTGGCGTTATTGCAAGTTGGATTACAGCTTCTAACCAGTATATCGAGGACATGAACTTGTTCACGGTGTCCATGGGGCAGTATGCGGAGGAAGCCTACAAATACGCACAGCAGGTCGGAGAGATCATGGGTATCAACCCCGGCGAGTGGATGCGTAATCAGGGTGTCTTTATGACCATCACTGAGGGCTTTGGCGTTGCCAGTGACCGTGCTTATACCATGAGTAAAAACCTCACCCAGCTCACCTACGACTTGGCTTCGTTCTTCAATATCAGTACCTCTGACGCTTTTCAAAAGTTGGAGTCCGGTATCTCTGGCGAACTTGAGCCGCTTCGTAGACTCGGTTACGACCTGTCTGTGGCACGGTTGCAACAGGAAGCCTACAATCTCGGCATTGAAAAAAGCGTATCTGCCATGACTCAGGCTGAAAAAGCAGAGTTGCGTTATTACGCCATTATGACACAGGTAACCACGGCACAGGGAGACATGGCTCGTACACTGGAAGCACCCGCAAACCAACTTCGTATTTTGCAAGCACAGGTAGATCAGGCGGCTCGTGCTTTGGGTAATCTGTTTCTTCCCGTCCTGAAAGCAATTCTGCCTTACGCAATCGCCTTGGCGAAAGCTATTCGTTTGGTCGCTGAAATTATCGCAGGATTCTTCGGTGTCTCCATTCCCGATTTTGACACGGGAGCTGACGCAATCGGCGGTGTGGCAAGCGGCGCAGACGAAGCCGCTGACGGTTTGGGTGACGCTTCCAAGAAAGCGAAAGAACTGAAAAACGCATTGCTCGGCATTGACGAGTTGAATGTCATTTCTCCTCCTGACGATAGCTCCGCTGGTGCTGGCGGGGTTGGCGGCATTGGAGGTGGAGGTCTCGGTTTTGACCTTCCTACTTATGACTTCATTGCAGACGCAGTGAATGAGCAGGTGGAGAAGATCATGGCAAAGATTCAGCCCTTCCTTGATTGGGTCAGAGAGAACATTGACGAAATCCTTGCCGGTGTCCTTGCTATAGGTGCGGCGTTCCTTGCGTGGAAAATCGCCAAGGGAGTTCAAGATTTTCTGCAATGGCTGTCCACTATGAAGGGATTCAACATTGTTGGAAGTATCGGTTTCAAAATTGCCGGACTTGGTTTGTTCTTGGACGCATGGAACACCATGAAAGAAGCAATTCAAGACATCATGGCTAACGGTGCCAATTTCACCAATGTCACCAAACTTATCAGCGGCTTTGCGGAAGCCCTTGGTGCGGCGTTTCTTCTGTTCGGTAATATCAAGATGGCTGGTGCCATGTTGGTTATTTCCGGGCTTACCGGTATTGTCTCTGCAATCAGTGACATGGTAAACAACGGCGTAAATTGGGATAACGCTCTGTTCTTGGTGAAAAATCTCGGACTATTCCTGAGCGGTTTGGGTTTGTTGACTGGCAACACCCAGCTCGGCGGCATTGGTCTGATTATTTCCGGTGCAACACTTATCGTAGACAATCTCAAGGGATTCATTGAAGCAATCCGAACTGGTGACTGGTCTGGCGTTGACATGGTAGAAGTTGTAGCTGGTGCTTTAATGATGGCTGGCGGTTTCATTCTCACCCTCAAAAAGTTGGACGCTTTGAAGGAAAGCGCAACCGCTGGTCAGGCGGCAAAACAGGCTTTTGAGACAGTAACCGAAACTACTTCCCAACTGGACACCACAATCAACACCGGGTTGTCTCCGAAACTGACTTCCTTGGCGAAAAACCTTGGGCTTGGACTTGTCGTAATCGGCGAAGTTGCGGCGGCGGCATTGCTCATTGTAGGCGCAATCGCTTTGATGGGCATGGCGTTGGAACAAGTCGGTATCGCATGGGAACCTGTTATAGCAAATGGCGGTACGGTTGCAACGGCAATCGGAATCGGCGCAGGGATTCTGGCGGCAGTCGGTCTTGCTACAGCGGGACTTGGCTCCATCGGTACAAGCCTTATTGTGAACATTGCCCTCGGAACTGCGATTTTGGCAGAGCTTGGTGTTGCTACAGGACTGTTCCTCGTAGAGATTTGGGCAATCGGCAAGGGTTTGGACGAGATCGGAATTGCGTGGGAACCTGTGCTGAACAACGGTGAACGGATTGCAACCGCAATCGGTGTTGGCACCGGCTTGTTGGTTGGCATTGGTGTTGTTACAGCGGCTCTCGGTGCGGCTACCGTTGCTTCTGCCGGTCTGTTGCCTTTGGCAATCGGACTTGGCACAGCACTGCTCGTAGAACTTGCGGCGGCGTTCATTCTCTTTGTAGAGAGCTTGGTCGCAGTCGCAGACGAGTTGAATTATCGACTTGACCCTCCGCTCATGGCATTAAATGAAAAGCTACCCGGCTTGTCCAGTAACATGAGTGATTTTGTGGACTTTATGACGGAGTTCGCAGGACAAGTTGTTCGATACACGGAAGTGTCTGCCATTGCTGGTTTGAGCGCAACGATTGACACGATCATCGGTTGGTTTACGCAAGACCCGATTGAAAAGTTGGCAAGTGATGTGGAAAACATTTCCTCTCAGACTTCCGATCTCAATGACAAATTGGAGGTCGCTGTACCTGAGTTACAGACTGCCGCAGATCTATTACAGGAATACAAAGACCTTCTCACGCAGATTGAAAATCTGTGTAACAGTAATGTGGAACTGTCTACAGGTATGTTTGTCAACATGAAGGAGGTCGGACAAAGCCTTGTCACCGGTTTCGTGGAGGGTATTCAGTCCAAGTCTGGTGATTTCAAAAATACCGCAACGGATTTGGTAGAGGGATTCAAAACCCAGCTTACCAGCAGTGCGGAAACCTGTAAGTCCAGCATGACCTCTTGGGCAAACAATCTGAAAAACTGGTTTACGCAAAACGGCTACGGTGGTATTAACCGTACTACTTTCCAGAACTACGCCAAAGATATTGTGTCCGGGTTTGCTTCTGGCATTACCAGCTCCTACAGCAGTTCTAAATCGAGCGTTACCACATGGGCTACCAATGTGAAGTCTTGGTTTACTGGTGAAGGATATGGTGCAGTGAACCGTAATACTTTCCAAAATTACGCAAAGGATATTGTCAGCGGTTTCGGCAGTGGTGTTACCAGCTCCTATAACAGCTCCAAATCCAGTATGACCTCTTGGGCAAGCAATGTAAAATCGTGGTTTAGCGAGATCGCTTCTTACAGTGCGTTCTACAATATCGCCAAGGATGTTGTCAACGGTTTCAATGCCGGTATCAATGACTTCTACTCCACAACGGCTCCCTATATGCGTAGGTGGGCAAATGCGGCGAAGGACGCATACAAAGCGGCGTTGGATTCCAACTCTCCTTCCAAGGTGTTCATGCGTATCGGCGAAGATACCGTTCTCGGTTACAACCTCGGTATTCAGAACCTCGGAAACACCACCAAGGGTGTCGTGAACAGTTGGGCGAACTCTTTCACCAGCGTAAGCCCGGTCATGCGCTTTGCAGTGGACACCTCCGCTCTCAAGTATTACACCAGTGATTCCTTCTCCAAGTCGGTGTCTGCTGATGTAATCAGCAATCGGAACTTCTCTGTCACAGGCTTCAAAGAAGGGATGGAGGAGTTTTACAGAGAGTATATCGAACCTACGCTGTCTCAGATGGCAGACGATATGCGCCGACAGGCTGACAAAAACGAGCAGACCATTGTGCAGATTGGAAATCGTACCGTCAATGACGCTGTGACAACCCAGCGCAAGGCAAATGGTTATGTGTTCGTGAAGTAAGGAGGTGCAGATATGTCTTATATCGCAATCAACGGATATGAATTGCCCCCTCCCAAGCGAGGGGTGCACCCCATTGTGACAACGGTAGTAGACGCTGGAAGAAATGCCAACGGAGCTGTTGTTGGTCAGCGGGTTGGTCGAGACCAGTACAAGATTGATGGTCTTGAGTGGCCTTGGCTCACCGCTGAACAATGGGGACAGATTCTTAACGCTCTCAGCAATTTTTTCGTCTATGTGACTTTCGTAGACCCCGTTACCAATTCCCGGAAGACTATCAAGATGTACCCCGGTGATAGAACGGGAGAACCCTATTGGGCAGATAGCAGTGGTAAACCAACACATTATCGTAACTGTAAGGTGAATCTGGTGGACTGTGGTGAGTAAGGAGGGATTTTATGCAGAAAGTTTCAAAGGCATACAAAGAAAGCATGAAATCCTCTCTCCGAGAGAGAGCATACATCATGCTCTCTTTCGGTCTTATCAATCAGGAAGCACAGGCAAAAGCCACTGTTGAAAAAGGAGATTTTGCGTACTATGCAAACTCCAAAAATGTCCTTGGTGAAAAAAGTGACGATACGGTCTATGCCACTCTTGAGGAGAATTTTACACGAGTAGACGGGTCGATGTTCTTCCTCCCAAGGGAGAATCAGTCTGGTGCTTACCTCGATACCGGTATTATCAGTGACAAGCTCCTGACGGAAGCCATATTTGAGCTGACGATCAATCTGAACATTGTGGCAACTGACTTCAAAGGTATCACCATCAATTTCGGAGAAAACTACCCGGTTGACTTCGACATGGTGAGTAGCAGTGGACAGGTAATCGAGTTCCGAGGTAACGACCAAGCAGTGTTCTCCACTGAGGAGGTATTAACTGATACCACACAGGTGAAGCTCGTGTTCTACACCATAAAGAATCCTCAAAGCCGGGTGCGTATTTACTCCATACGATTCGGTTATGGTTTGGTGTACTACAACCAAGATGTAATGAGTTCCACCCTTGAGAGCTATGTGTCTCCAATCGGAGCAGATGTGCCGCAGATTGATTTTTCAGTACAGCTCAAAAACTACAATCATTACTTCAATGTGGACAATCCAAAGTCCGCAATTAACTTCCTTGAGACCGGGCAGGAAATGGAAATCTACTACGGTTACCAGCTCCCGGAAACCGGGGAAATTGAGTGGATTCGAGGAAACCGATTGTTGTGTTCGGAATGGGAATCTGACGATTACACTGCCACAATTCGCTGTCAGGACATTTTCAGAAATATGGATTCCGAATATTACAAGGGAATGTACAACAGCGCAGGTGTGAGCTACTACGATCTGGCGGTGGCTGTTCTTCAAGACGCTGGGCTGACCGATTACTACATCGACCCACAGCTCAAAACACTTTTTACAAAAAATCCCCTTCCGAGGGTACAGCACAAGGAAGCATTACAGATTATTGCCAATGCTTGCCGGTGTGTTCTCTCTCAGACGAGATTTGGCACCATTCAAATCAAGTCCAATTTCGTCCCGGAAGCAAGCGCAAGAGCAGATACTCAAGCGGCATATTCCAACGCAGACAAGATTATGGACGATACCGTCAAGGACGAGTATGCTTCTTTGAACACAAACTACACCACGGCTGACGGGAAAATGTTCTTCCTTCCCCGTGATCTCAGTGGAAAAACCTTCAACACCGGTTTCATTTCGGCGGAGCTTTCCGATGAAAATGGTTTGTTTGAAAGCAACCCTGTAATTACGGTGGAGCAGGAAGTTGCCTGTATGTACTACGGTGTAAAGTTTGTGTTCGGCAATGCCATTCCTGCGGAGTTTATCATTCGCACATACAATGACGGTCAGCTTGTGACTGAATATAAGGTGGGTGCCAATGAAATCGAGCGGGTCACCGTCCTTCACATTGACCTTGACGATTTTGACACCATGAAAATAGAGTTCACCAGAACTGCCGAACCGTATAGCCGAATCGTGCTGAACAATTTCAGCTTCGGTGACATTACGGATTTTACCATGACCAGAACCGACATGACTTCTTCTCCGAAAGCGATCAAGCAGGAGCTTATCAAGGAGGTCATTGTCCCTTGTTACAGCTATCAGAACGGCACACAGGAGGACAATCTTGTCGGTGAGGAAGTAGAAGTGACTGCCGGTGATGTGCAGACCTTCTTCATCGGTGAACCTTCTTACGGTTTCCGTGCGGCATTGGAAGACACCGAAGGTGGTGTCACAATCGAAGACTGTGGCAACTACTATATCACGGTGAGATTCAGTGTTACTGGAAAATATCGTTTGGAGATTTACGGTTATCGCTACAAAATCGTTGAGAGATACGCAGTCAAATCGCTCAACAACCGGGGGAAAACCATCAAGTGGGAAAACCCGATGATGTCCGATATGGGGATGGCAAATGACCTTGCTGAATGGCTCGGTGATTACTATGCTTCCGGTATCGAATACGAGTACAACACGAGAGGAAACCCGGAAATAGATGTAAATGACATCGTGTATCAGGAAAACGAGTTTCATAGCGACATGAAAGTCAACATCTATCGACAAACCCTTAATTTCAATCAGAGTTTTTCGGGCAAAGTTACTGCTCGAAGGGTAGGAGGTGCAAAATATGGCTTGGCAAACCCCTAAAACCGATTGGTACGGAGCTACCGATTCCGAAGGGAATTACACGGGAGACAGATTCAATGCGAGTGACTTTAACCGTATCAAGAATAATCTCGATTATCTTCGGGACTTGGCAAGCCGCCTTTATGACGAATTTTCCATCGTATCTCTCGGAGAAGATCGCACCCCCAAAGATTACTTCTATGCTGACGAAATCAATCAGCTTGAGGAAAATCTGAAAACAGTGAACAACGGCTCTCTCAAAAGAGACTACGGGAACCCGCCGATTTATGTTGATAACGGAAATGTAATGGATTTCCAAGAACTCAATCGACTTGAAGGAGCAATTCTCGATCTCTACGACAGGCTCACAAATGAGTTTGAGGGCAGACGGATGTTCGTATGGAACTTCGGAATGAAAGGAGGAGACCTGTAATGGCATGGGAACTTTTACCTGTCAATTACACTGACGCAACTTGGAGCGGTCTGAAACGATATAACGAAATCAGAAACAGTGACGGAACCGTTTCGTTTCAAGATGTGACTGTGTACAGCGACAAAGAAAATTCGTTCTTCGGTGCAAGAGAAGCAAACCGTATGAACGAAGCTCTGAACACCCTGATGTCGATGGTGGAAAATGGCACTGATCTTTACACGGCTTTCCAGAATTATTTCAACACCCAAAAGGGACTGTTTGAAGATACTGCTGACGCTACACAGGCTGGCTTTAACGCCTATGTGGAGGAGTTGGAAGCTCAGGGTGACAGCATTATCCAGTCTATTCAGACAGATTACCGCAATGAGATCACCGCTTTTGAGAATCAGCAGGAACAGCTTTTCAACACATGGTTCGAGTTTATCAAAAACCAGCTCGGCGAAGATGTGGCTGGAAATCTGCAAAACCAGATTGATTCTCTCGATGTGAAGACCGATGGGTTTGACCCTCGGAACACCGTGTTTTCCTCGGACGGACAGACCATAACCGAAACGTATGGCAACAAGAAAATTGAAACCATCTTCGTTTCGGCAAATCAGATCGTTCAAAAGCTGTATGAGAACGAGCTGTTGACACTGACAAAAACCATCACATTTAGTGGTGACGGACTGACTATCAATGAGGAGGTTAAGTAATGAGTTGGGCAGAAGCAAAATGGGTAGTCGATAATATCCTGCAAAAAACAGGACAGGCACCCAATAACATGAGGGCATTTACCGCTTTTACTATTTCCAAGACAAGCATTGGGCTGAAATTTTTGGAACCCGAAGACAGCTACGACAGTGCGGGGAATCTGCTTTGTTCCGTTGGCGGCGTAATGATTCGTATGAGCGAGACCGGCTACCCGGCAAGCACCACAGAAGGTACTCTGGTGCTCGATAACAAAGACCTCGACAGATATGAAAACGAGGAGTATGTCGTGAACAATCTCGCATTGGGAACGACCTATTATTTCTCCGCTTTTCCGTATTCGTCTCAAGGTGTCTACAATTTGTCGAGCAATGAGAAAAACCGTTCCAGTGCCGCTCCTGCTGATGGAGAAACCGCAAATGTCACCATCAACATTGATGATGATAGCGCATTTAACAGCGTTGTAGTCACCTGTGTAGACGAAACCGATGGTACCGGAACTAAGACTGCCACCCTTACCAAAACGCAGAAAACGGCTTCGTTCACCATTCCCATCGGACACACCTACCACATTGAGTATGGGGCAGAGGATGGATATTCCAAGCCTGAGAACACTGAACCCAAGGTGTCTGTGGCGGGTGCTGTCACGGAATATGAAGCCACCTACTATTATTTCACCGCCACCATTGATGTGACCTATCCTGCCGGAGCAACACTGACCTGTAGCTTGGACAGTACAACCTATACTGCTACGACCACAACCGGCACCTATCAGTTCCAAGTCCACAAGGTCGGTACATGGACGGTCAAGGCAACAAATGGCAGTGAATCCGAGTCCAAACAGGTCGTAATCACATCGGACGGACAGCGTGAATCTGTGGAACTTTCTTTTGTGAAAATCTACGGAATCAGCAGAGACATCACCGCTTCTTCTCCCGCTTGGGCGAGAACTGATATGGCAGTCGGCATGACCGCCACCGCTTCTGTTGGCACAAGCGCAGGTAGCAGTGATTTCGACAACGCTATGCCTTGGAAGGGCATGGTGAGAGAAACTGTTTCCACTAACGATGTGATGGTAAAAATCCCGAAATTCTATTATCGCCGTTACAGAGAAGGAAACATCGAACACATTCAGATTGCGGATAAACCCGCCGCTGGCTTCTCTGTCCATCCTCTGTTCAATCATGGGGGTGTGGAGAGCGAGTGCGCCTATGTCGGTGCGTATAAGACTTCCAGCAATAATAAGTCCGTTACCGGGGCAAGTCCGCAAGCGTCTCAGACGAGAGCACAGTTCCGTACCAACGCCAAGGCTAAGGGAGCCGGGTGGAGCCTGATCGACATTGCGGCAGTTTCCGCAATCCAAATGCTCATGCTGGTGGAGTTCGCAAACAACAATATGCAGAGCGTAATCGGCAGAGGATATTGTGACGGGAACAGTGCTTCTCTGAAAACCGGCTCTTGCGACAGCGTTCCCAACCTCACCGGCAGACCTTCTGGCACAGACGGTAAGACCGATGTTGTCTACAGAGGTATTGAGGATTTTTGGGGAAATATTTGGGAGTGGGTTGACGGTGTGAACTGGAACGGTGGCACCTATTATGTCTGCAATGACCCCTCTAAATATGCCGATGATACCGCTACCGGATATACTCAGCTTTCCTATACAGGGGCTACCAGTTGGAGTCAGTCTTATATCACAGAGGAAGGGCTGGACACCGGGGCAAATCCTCATGTCATGCTTCCGAAAGCGGCTGGCAGTGGCAGTGAGTCCACCTTTATGTGTGACGCTTGTTGGTCTTCCACGGGTTGGCGAGTGTTCCCACGCGGCGGTAATTGGGATGATGGCTCGACTTGTGGTCTCTTTACGGCTAATTTGAGCGGCACTTCGTCTAATTCCGGCACGGGCTTTGGCTCTCGCCTGCTTTATATTCCCTCCTGAGGGGGTGTGGGGGATTCCCCTCCCCCACATAGGCGGGGGAGTATTCCTTTGTAGAAGATCAAAACACATTAAGGCGAACAGTAAAAGCGAGTGTTCCAACACGGCGGTAATTGGAATAATGGCTCGAATTGTGGTCTCTTTACGGCTAATTTGAACAACACTTCGTCTAATTCCAACACGAACATTGGCTCTCGCCTACTTTTGTTAAACGGTAAAATTCATCGAATACTGTTTCGCCGTACCCATTGGTAAAAAATAGTTTGGAGGGATAGGGTTAGTAGGTTTACTCTCGAAAGCCCTATAAGAAACAAAAGCAAATGAAACGCTTCGGCTTTTTATACGAACAGATAGTTTCAGTCGATAACTGTCGGCTGGCTATCGTCAACGCTTCTCACAAGAAGAAAAACAGAAAAATGGTGAAAGAGGTTTTCGACAATTTGGAATATTACGCCAATGACCTGTCGGAACGCTTGATTCGCATGGATTTTCTTTCTCCGTACAAGACCCGTATTATCAAAGACGGGTTATCCGGGAAAGAACGGGAGTTGCAAGTTCCGGCATTTTATCCTGACCAATGCGCTCACCATGCTATCATGCAGATTCTCAAGCCCATTATCGAAAGATCATCCTATCATTGGAGCTGTGCCAACATTCCCAACCGGGGAATCGACCTTGCTTGCAAAGGTGTGGAGAGAGCTACTGTACGGGATAAGAAACACGCAAAATACTGTGTGAAGATGGATATAAGCAAATTTTATCCCTCTATTCCTCACGGTAAGCTGAAAGCTCGTCTACGAGAAAAGATCAAGGACGAAAAGGCGTTGCAAATCATTTTCAAGGTGATTGATTCCCACAGTCCCGGACTTCCTATCGGAAATTATACTTCCCCTTGGCTGGCAGAACTATACCTGCAACCGCTGGATAATCTTATCAAACAAAAACACAGAATCCGACATTATGTTCGTTATGCTGATGATCTGGTTTTGATAGATAACAACAAGCGAAAGCTGAGAAAAGCTCTTTTCGACATTGTTCGGTTCGTGGAAGAACTCGGTATGTCGGTAAAGCACGATTACCAGTTGTTTCGTATTCAGCAGTACCACAAGGAAAAGACCGGACGCAGAGGACGAAAAATTGACTTC
>ULTX01077910.1_pt1 | contig 41458 bp, 36 predicted proteins | sample 1958041 | NCBI WGS metagenome assembly ULTX01 (sample SAMEA4835747, study PRJEB28245) | human gut metagenome | biome: gut microbiome; material: fecal sample | place: Denmark | collected 2008
CTGATGTCAGCGCTGGCGCAGTTCGAACGTGATGTTCTGGCCGACAGAACCAGGGAGGGATTAGCCGCCGCTCGTGCAAGAGGACGAAAGGGTGGGCGTAAGCCAGTCGACAGTGATGCCGTTCGCAAAGCTGTGAAGCTATACAAGACCGGTCAGTACACTGTCAGTGAGATAACTGAGTTGACAGGAGTTAAGAAAACTACGCTATATAAAAATCTGCAGGGATAGCAGAGAAAAATAAGTCTGTTTCACCACAGGCTTATTTTTTATTAAATTGCTCTAAATAATGGCTTGAAATCAAAGGCAAAATGTGGTATAATGAATAATGACATAGAAGATTTGTTGGATTTTAAGTCCATATACATATCAGGAGGAAAAAACGTGATAACCGGAGAACTCAAAAATAAAATCGACAGCCTATGGGACATATTTGCAGCCGGAGGTCTTACCAATCCGCTTGATGTTATCGAGCAGATAACATACCTCATGTTCATACATGACCTTGACGATACAGACAATCTTCGTTCCAAGGAAGCTGCTATGCTAGGACTGCCTCATAAGAGCATTTTTTCTGATGAAGTCCAGATTGGTGACCGTACAATCGACGGAAAACAGCTCAAATGGTCTGTGTTCCACGATTTTCCGGCTGACAGAATGTACTCTGTAATGCAGGAGTGGGTGTTCCCGTTTATCAAGAATCTTCATGCAGATAAAAACAGCGCATATTCTAAGTACATGGGAGACGCTATATTCAAACTGCCTACCCCGCTGGTTCTTTCAAAGGTTGTAGATTCTCTCGATGATATTTACGACCTTATGGCAACAAGCGAGAAAGTTGACGATAAGGCAGACGTCCGTGGTGATACATATGAGTATCTTCTTGCTAAGATTGCTTCCGCAGGCAGAAACGGACAGTTCCGCACACCTCGTCATATCATTAAGATGATGGTGGAACTTATGAAACCGCGCCCTGATGACACTATCTGTGATCCATCATGCGGTACTGCGGGATTCCTTGTAGCTGCCGGTGAGTACCTCCGCGCAAACTGCAAGGAAGATATTTTCTATAACAAGGAAAAGAAAGACCACTACATGAATCATATGTTCTACGGTTATGACATGGACAGAACCATGCTCCGTATCGGCGCTATGAACATGATGACTCACGGAGTGGACAATCCTTTCATAGAGTATCGTGACAGCCTTTCAGACCAGAATTCGGACAGGGAGAAGTATACCCTTATCCTCGCAAATCCGCCATTCAAAGGCAGCCTTGACGCTGACACCGTTTCCGCTGACCTGCTGAAAGTCTGCAAGACCAAGAAGACCGAACTGCTGTTCCTAGCACTGTTCCTCAGAATGCTGAAAACGGGTGGGCGCTGTGCTTGTATCGTTCCGGACGGAGTTCTGTTCGGCTCGTCTGCTGCACACAAGGCTATCCGCAAGGAGATAATCGAGGGCAACCGCCTGGAGGCAGTTATATCAATGCCGAGTGGTGTATTTAAGCCCTATGCAGGAGTTTCCACCGGAATACTGATTTTCACTAAAACAGGTTATGGCGGTACGGATAACGTGTGGTTCTATGATATGCAGGCGGACGGATTCAGCCTTGACGATAAGCGCTCTCAGGTTGCTGAAAATGATATTCCTGATATTGTTGCGAGATTCCACAATCCTGACGGAGAAAAGGAGCGTCAGCGCACTGACAAGTCTTTCTTTGTTCCGGTTAATGAGATTGTTGCGAATGATTACGACCTTTCGATAAACAAGTACAAAAAGACGGAGTACAAGCCGGTGGAGTACGCGCCTACCGAGGAGATTCTTGCGGAAATCAACAGCATTGAGCAGGAGATTCTGGCGGGGATTAAGGAATTGGAGGGGATGTTGTAATGGCGAAACTTGAAGATGTTTGTGAAATACTTGACAGTAAAAGGGTTCCAATCACTGCAAAGGATAGAAATCCTGGTCCCTATCCTTATTATGGTGCTAATGGTATTCAAGATTATGTATCCGATTATATTTTTGACGATGAATTAGTTCTCCTTGCTGAAGATGGTGGAAACTTTGGCTCAAAAGAAAAGCCAATCGCTTATAGAACATCAGGAAAATGCTGGGTCAACAATCATGCGCATGTTTTAAAACCGTTACCAAATATAAATGTAGACTACCTTTGCTATTCATTAATGTTTTATGATGTTTCTTCTATTGTAAACGGAGCAACAAGACAAAAGTTAACGCAAGCAGATATGAGAACCATGGAGATTCCCTTGCTGGAATTGCCTGAACAGAAAGCTATTGTGGAGAAATTAGATAATATTACTTCGCTTATATCTCTTCGCAAAAAGCAGCTTGAAAAGCTTGACGAACTTGTCAAATCACGAGAAGTCGCTGACACGCATTTGATTGCGATGGAGGTGGCAGCATGAAACCTGTTGTAATGACCCTCGGTGATGTTTGTACAAAAGGAAGTTCAAATCTTGCGCAGAAGGATCTGGATGGAAACAGCGGCGAGTATGAGATTTATGGTGCGAGTGGTCTGATAAAAAAGGTGAATTTTTTTCATCAGGAAAAACCGTATATTGCAGTTGTCAAAGACGGTGCAGGAGTTGGCAGAACAATGCTTCTTCCAGCTAAAACATCTGTTATTGGAACAATGCAATATATAATCCCCAATGAGAATATTGATATTGAATATCTCTATTACGCAATAACGTATATGGATTTGTCACGTTACTACATGGGAGCAGCTATTCCTCATATCTATTTTAAAGACTATTGCAAAGAAAAGATACTAGTTCCTGATATAGATATTCAGAAAGCCATAGCTCACAAATTCCGAATTATCGATGGGCTGATTACAGCCAGACAAGAGCAGTTGGCAAAGTTAGGGGAGCTAATCGCATCACGATTTATCGAGATGTTTGGGGAAATAGGAACCGACAAGTTTGGATGGGGGTTATTTAAAATTGGCGATTTGTGTATTATAAACCCCAAAAAATCAGATGATACCCGATTATCTTCTGAACTGGACGTTTCGTTTGTGCCTATGCCTGCGGTGTCTGAACATGGTGATATTGATACATCTGAAACAAGAAAATATGACGAAGTTAAAACAGGATTTACTTATTTCGCTGATGATGATGTATTGTTTGCCAAAATAACACCTTGTATGGAAAATGGAAAAGGCTGTGTTGCTCGCCACCTTTGTAATGGGATAGGTTTTGGCTCAACTGAATTCCATGTATTAAGACCCACTAACAAGGTCAATTCCGTATGGGTCTACGCAGTCACTTCTTTTCCAAAGTTCAGAGAAGATGCTGCTAATAATATGACTGGAAGTGCAGGGCAACGCAGAGTGCCGGCAGTATTCTTGGAACATTATAAAATAACTTTGCCACCGATTGAACTGCAAGAGCAGTTTGCAGCCTTCGTCGAGCAGACCGACAAATCGAAATATCTCGCTACTTTGTATATAAAACTACTCAAAAATGAAAGGATGATGTTCTGTGACCAACTTTGACTTTCTTCTGTCCTGCGACAAGGCATACGCGCCATTCGCCGAAAAAGCCATTGCAGCCGAAAAGATATACTCAATAAATACAGCATCCTGCGTACTTACCTGTCGTGCGGCTCTGGAAGATGGGGTAAAGTGGATGTACTCGGTTGACCACGACCTTGAGCCTCCGCAGAGCGCTACTCTGGTAAACCTGCTAAATGATAGAACGTTCCGCGATATTGTCGGTGACGATATGTGGAACAGAATGGATCTCATTCGCCGTATAGGTAACATCGCCGCTCACTCCGATAAAAAAATTACCGCTGAGCAAGCGGAGCTGTGCCTTGAAAACCTGTTCTGGTTTATGGACTGCCTTGCATATATGTATTCTCCACAGGGGAAGTATGTCCAGACGAATTTTGACCGTAATTTGCTAACAAAGCACAGTGAACCAGTCGCAGACCAGCAGGTGCAGCTTGACCTGCAAAAGCTCATGGAGGAAAACTGTAAACTCCGTGATGAACTTACGGCTCGCCGTGAGGAACAGAGCAAGACGTATGTTCCGAAACCTCTTGAAATCTCAGAGTACAAGACTCGCAAGGTATACATAGATTCCATGCTTGAAGAAGCCGGCTGGACCGAGGGCAAGGACTGGATAAACGAAATGGAGCTGACCGGAATGCCGAACCAGTCCGGCAAAGGATATGCTGATTATGTGTTGTTCGGCGATGATGGACGTCCTCTCGCAATAATTGAGGCAAAGCGCACCTGTGAGGATCCTGCGGTCGGCCGCAATCAGGCGAAACTGTATGCGGATATTCTCGAAAAGAAGTATGGCAGACGTCCGGTCGTATTCCTTACAAATGGCTTTGAATCACGCATTGTAGATAACACCTACCACGAGCGGCGTGTGTCTTGTATTTATTCCAAGCGTGACCTGGAAAAGCTGTTCAACCTGCGTTCCATGCGGACAAGCCTTGCCAATGTCACTGTCAATAAGAGCATTGCGGGGCGCTACTATCAGGAGGGCGCAGTGCGCGCTGTCTGCGACGCATTTGACAAGGAAAACCGCAGAAAGGCGCTGTTGGTAATGGCTACCGGAAGCGGCAAGACCCGCACGGTGATCTCACTCTGCGATGTCCTGCTGAATCACGGCTGGGTGAAAAATATTCTGTTCCTTGCGGACCGAACTTCGCTTGTAACGCAAGCTAAACGCAGTTTTGTGAATCTCTTGCCGAATCTTTCGGTTACTAACCTCTGCGAGGATAAGCAAAACTACAACGCACACTGCGTTTTTTCAACCTATCCTACGATGATGAACTGCATTGACTCCGTGTGCGATGACGCTGGAAAACTGTATACTCCGGGGCATTTTGATCTTGTGATATGCGATGAAGCACACCGCTCCATATACAACAAGTATCAGGATATCTTCACATATTTTGACGCTCCGCTTGTTGGACTGACGGCAACTCCAAAGGATGACATCGACAAGAATACATATGAAATTTTTGAGCTTCCGAACGGTCGCCCTATTTATCATTACGACTTAAAACAGGCTGTCGCAGACGGTTATCTGGTGGACTTCATGTCCATTGAAACCAACCTCAAATTTCTTGACGATGGCATAAGATACGACCAGCTTTCCGAAGAAGGCAAGCAGACATATGAGGATACTTTTATTAGGCAGGACGGAGATTTACCGGACAGCATTTCTTCATCAGCGCTTAATGATTGGGTATTCAATGCCGATACTATTCGAAAAGTGCTTGACACGTTTATGGCGAACGGAATCAAAGTTGATTACGGCAGCAAAATCGGAAAGACAATAATCTTTGCCAAGAATCACAATCACGCTGAAAAAATTCTTGAAATATTCAATAAAGAATATCCTAATCTCGTAAATTATGCTTCGGTTATCGACAACAAAACGAAGTATGCACAAACATTGATTGACGATTTCTCCGACCCGAATAAACTGCCGCAGATTGCGATTTCCGTTGATATGCTCGATACAGGAATTGATGTGCCGGAAGTGGTTAATCTCGTATTCTTTAAAAAAGTAATGAGCCGCGCAAAATTCTGGCAGATGATAGGCAGAGGAACTCGTCTTTGTCCTGGTCTGATTGACGGCGAGGATAAGAAGAAGTTCTACATATTTGATTTCTGTAGGAATTTCGAATTTTTCCGCATGGGCGGCAATACTGAAAGCAAGGCAGTAGTTTCTTTGCAAACGGCACTTTTCAGCGTTAAGGCGGAGCTTGCGCTGAAACTACAGGCGTTGGATTATCAAACCGACGAGCTGATAAAATTCCGGCAGGAGCTTGTCAGCGATATGCTCGAAAAAGTTCGTGAACTGAACCGAGATAACTTTGCTGTACGTCAGCACCTGAAATATGTCGAGATGTATTCCGACACTGAGAAGTACAAGACCCTGACCTATGAAGATGTAGTAATGATGCAGAACGAAGTTGCACCGTTAATTCAGCCTTATGATGACGAGGCAAAGGCGCTGCGTTTTGACTATCTGATGTATATGCTTGAATTCAAGCTGCTTTGCGGTGATAAATATACCCGTGGACGTACTGACCTGCTGAAAAAGGCAAGTTCACTTGCCGGGGTAGGAAATATTCCGGCGATAACGGCGCAGAAACCTCTGATGGATCAGTTACTTCATACAGAATATCTGAATAATGCGGGGCTTAGTGATTTTGAGCATATCAGGACAGCACTCCGCGACCTTATCAAGTATATTCCCAGAACGCAGCTGATTTATCATACGGATATTGAGGATATAATATCTGATTCAATATGGAATGAATCAGAACTTGAAAGCAAGGGCTTTGAGAACTACAAGGCAAAGGCGGAGCACTACATCAGGGAGCATGAAGATAACGAAGTCATAGCAAAGCTGAAAAGTAACGTTCCACTCAATGCTGACGATGTGCATGAGCTTGAAAAGATACTCTGGAGCGAGGTCGGCACAAAGGAAGATTACGATACGGAAGTCGGGGCTCCGCTCGGCGAATTCGTCCGTAGCATAGTCGGCATGGATATGAATGCCGCAAAGGAAGCGTTCTCTGATTATCTCACGAATGCGAACCTTGATAGCAGGCAGATTTATTTCGTCAACCAGATAGTGGAGTACATCGTTCACAATGGCATGATGAAAGATATGTCTGTTCTTCAAGAAGCTCCGTTTACTGATAAGGGGAGCATTGTGGAAATATTCTCAGATATGTCCGTTTGGATCGGAATAAAGAACGTTATCGACAGAATAAATGCCAATGCGGCTGCATAATCGTCCGTAAAACGGTGCTTTTCCGAACATAGATTCCCGAACGGCTTTCCGAACGAAATTACCCCCGAAATCACGATGATTTCGGGGGCTTTCTATGTGTCCGTTAAACGAACGTTTTTTGAACACACCAACAGTATAGTAAAAAATACTGGAGGTGATAAAATGGAATACGATGCTTACCAGGAGCTCGCCAACGCAATTATAGTCCGTGCTGCCGAGGATTATCGCACGTTATTGAGATTGCAGCAGAACTATCCTAACAATTCGGTCGTTGAGCAGAAAATCAAAGAGCTGGAATACGATATACATACTCCATTCTTTCAGAGCCTTACCGCTCTTGACGTTGATCAGATTTTCGCTGAGATATTAAAAGAGAGCTTAATTGATTTGTGTTACAATGAATAAGCTCTGAATGCATCATAATGTACCCAGAGTTCACTGATTTCTCCAAGTGGACTGACGATTATGCCTTGCTTTGGTATAATTCCGTCAGACCACACTCTTTCAATCATGTTCTTACTCCATGTAAGAAAAGCTTGTCTTGATCTTTTGGGGAAAGTGTTACAATTTTGCTTGATAAGAACAGATTCATGATGATCATGTAAAAAGCAGCAAGGGCTCGTGCTCTTGCTGCTTTATGTTTGACTGTTATCCGTCAATGGAAGCGCGAATTGCACTGCATTCGTGCAAGAGTGAATTTATCTGGTCGAGGTGGATTTTGGCAGTGTCAGAGCGCTTTTCTTCCTCTCCGAACTCCTTTTTGAGAGAATCCAGTACAGGAGCAAAAGCGTTATCGACAAGCTTCGAAACATTTGCGGAATAGGAGCTTTCCAAGTCGGAGGCAGCCGCGTATATTCTGCGGTTTATCTCGACTATCTGGGTCACCATGGAATTTATCCGCTCCTCGCTGCGGCGGTTCATTTCCCCGACCTGGCGGCGCATTTCGGATTCGCGCTGTTTCTGCTCCTCGGCTTTTTTCTTGCTGTTTACGAGAGATTTTATCAGTCCGAGCAGCACTAAAAATCCCATTTTTTCCGGAGCAGGCGTGATTGGGAACAGTGTAGGTACTATCCCGCCGTCAGTGTTATCCGGTAAAGTAAGCCCGCCGGGCAGCGTGATATCGGTGATTTTTCCGAGCCAGCCGAGCAGTCCGTCGTCGTTACAGTCGTCAGGTTCTGGCAGGTCTAGTTTGAAATCCGACTTATCAAGCTTGACGGAAAGCTCTCCCAGGTCAACGCTGCAAAGCTGAAATTCTCCCTGCAAGGATACGTTCGCGTCACTGAACGCCTGACGTATAGTCTGCTCAAGCGAATTTCGGATCTCTGCGACATCGACTGTATCTCCTGTAGAAATGGAAGCTGCAGCTTTGTCGGCGAATGCATTGATTTTAGTACGCCCTTCGGTCAGCAGGCGTTTGTACAGGCCGTCTTTCTGACGCAGAATATTGTCACGGGTGGAATAGTACGCTTTCTGGATATCGGATTTAATTCCGGACTTCATATCCGCCGAAAGCCCGTTCAGCGCTGAATCAATGATATCCAGAGCCGGGATAAGCATTCGTACTCCGTTGGAAGCGTTCAGCACTGACTGCATCTGCTTCAGCAGTTCGTCAATGTTGCTTTCAGCTCTCATGTGCCGTGCTGCTGATTCGGGAAAATTACGGGCTACCCATGCGGTCATTGCGTTGACCGGGATTATTCCCCGGAAGCATTTGTTGTGTTCAACGTCTGTAAGTCCCTCTTCATTTGCGGCATATCTGATATTCGCAACTATCTGTTCACGCAGTATACTGATGTTTGGCGACTGTTCAACTGGTCCGTCGGCGTTCTTCTGATTTATAACGATGAGTGTGGGTTTATTCTTTTTCAGCACATTTATAAATGCGTAATAGAAGCTCTTTTCGTCAACGTTCATGTCGTCGGTTACGAATACAACTACATCACTTTTGTCGATCTGACTGTCTGCGGTGAGAGTGTGTTCGGTCTGCGCGTTGAGACCGGGGGTATCAACGATAAGGAACCCGTTCCAGTTGATATTCTGCACCTGCGTAGTTGTTGGCACATCGCCGACCGCCGCGGTCTCCTCGCCGGTGAGCGCGTTGATTATGCTGCTTTTTCCCGCGTTGTAAAGCCCGTAGAACATCAGGCAGGGAGTGCTCCGCGACAGAACTTCACTGGTATCCCTGATGAACTGCTCAGTATCCCTGCCGCATTCTCCGGAAAGCGCGGCGCATTTGTCGCGGAGTTCCAACACTTTTTTCTTGTGGTTGAATAATTCAGTCATGGTTTCCTCCATCAGTATTTCAGCTTTTCAAGGCTGTCAGCGGCGGTTTTGATATCAGAGTACATTTCCTCAATTGACGTCCTCATTCTTCCGTAGGTCTCGCGGGAAAGCTTTGTGATCTCATCAGAAACAGTCTTTTCTATCGAATCCAGCGACAGCTCAATTACCCGCTGCGCATACTCGCTGAAGTTGTCGCCGATATCTATTTCGCGGGTGCGCTTTTTTGTCCTGACTGAATATTCGGTAAATTCCTTGCCGAAAAAATGCTGGATATGCTCGATAAGACCGCGTGGGTCGCGGGTGCGGTTTCTGCCGTCAAGGTATTCGTATTCTATCGTCTTTGTGCGGTGCTGGTAATCTGCGTCGATTATAAGCTCTGCGGAGGAAAGCTGAATCTGCTGAAAGTCGTTCAGTTCCCGGGCTGCTGCCTCGCTTATTTCGCGCGACAAAACATTGTTGATTATTTTCTCTGACTTGTCAGCTGCTGCGGATTTATCCGCGATGTTCCCGCTGTTCTTCTCGCTGACAAGCATCGAGTATATCTCGTTTGAAATCTCGCTGCGCGCGGAAGTCAATATGCTGCTTTTCAGCAGCGACAGCCTATTTTCAGCCTCGGAGATTTTTTCGAGCGTGTGCGAAAGGTTATCCAGCAGCGCGTCTGTACCGATAAAGCTTCCCTGGCAGCCGTGCAGTAATTCATTTATTACCGAGTTTACCTCGTCGCGCGGGCGTTTCATTTTAAGCTCTACCGACTTATCTGAAATCACCTGCCCGATAAGCTCCAGAAAATCCGGGATATTGCTCTGCCTGAAAAACTCATCGTCATTCCGTTCCATTGCAGTTTTAGCAATAAGAGTGGAAATGGAAATAAACCGGTGCTGGCTGGCAAAGTTTCCTTTGCAGAGCGCGGCGCACTGTTTCTTTCCGAGTTCCTCGTGAGCGGCGCGGGTCTCGTCGTCCTTGGGTGACAGCTCATACAGCACCTTTCCGCTCGTTTCATCATATCCGGTCACTTTCTGGATATCGGATTTTGTTACGGCAAGCAGCATTGGCTTTCCACTCTCAACAAGCCTTGAAATTTCATCGCATTCGTCCATCTTGAACGCGTTGTTTGACGGCGTAAGGTACAGAATGAGATCAGCGTATTTGATGTAGTCCTTTGTGAGCTGTTCGTATTCGCTGGTCAGCGAGTGTACGCCGGGAGTATCCACCCAGGTAAGCCCGTTCAGCAGCGTGAAATACTGTATACTGGATGTCGCCTGAATCACGTTTTCCACGAAATGCCCCTCCGGAATGGGCTTTTCAATGCAGCTTCCGAGAGTCTTGTCAGTGTGGTCGTAAACGTAATATCCCGGATTCGTATATAGGTTCCCGAACGGTGTATTCCTGAACGAATACCCCGAAACAAAATTGCCGAGCGTGCTTTTACCGGCTTTTACGTCCGCGAAGACTATAAGCAGCAGCGAACGCTCGAATTTGTTGACAAATTCTTTGCTGGTGAGGTAGCGACTGACGGATTTCTTCCACTGCTCAATTGCCTTGTTGAATTGCTGCGCCTGGGACTGACACAGCTTTTCGATGTCGTTATTGCTTTCCTGTGATGATTCCTGACGGCTGTTTATGCCGTTGATTATGTAACTTATACTCTCCTGACGGTCATCAATGTTTTTGCAGCTGGTTTCTAGCTGTGCCGAAGCCTTTCTTACCGCAGAATAGAAGTTCTCAATGGTTGATCGGATACTCATTTTTTACCCCTTTAAGAATCCCTCCAGCTCTGCAATCGCCTTTTTCAGGTTTTCGGTTTCCTTATCGTCCCCGGAATTTGCTACCGCAGATTCCGCAGCCTGTATCATTGCAGTTTTGCGGGATTCAAGCTCAGCTTTCACTTTATTGCAGAACGTCTGGGAGTTGGATACGGTCTGGCGCCATGCGGAATTTACGTTGCTGTTGAAAGTGCCTTTCATGTCCTTTATCATTTCCTCGGCACCTTTATAAAGGTTGTAGCAGCCGTAGGTGTACTTGTCCCTGCCGAACATTCCGCTGCCTGCGTATTCCTCCTCGACATCGCAGTAGTCCGCGTAGGAATCAAGCGTATAATAGCCGCTGTATTCTATTACGTCCTCGGAAATTATGTCGCGGAGTTCGCGCTCGCTGGTGTTGCAGAGCGATGGAACGACCTCGATATCAGCGATGGCGCTGGTGGGCAGGCTTATACCGACCTCTCTGAACATCTTGTTGCACTCCATGACTGCATTAGCGGCGCGGCGGTTTATCGCGTAGTAATAGTCACCGTCTGTGCGCTGATATACGTTGTAGGACATTATCATTTCCGCAATCCTTGAAGCCGCCTCGCGCAGAACCGACTCGCGGCGGTTATACGCACTGCTGAGCCTTTCGCGGATCCTGCGCTTTGCGGCGGACTCGGAGGATTCTCCGTGGAAAGGCGAGAGATTCCGGTTGATGGGGTAGAGAAGCACATCCATTCCGTCGGTCGGAGATATCGGCTCTATCCCTGAGATAATATCGTTGATAAGTTTCTCGCACTTCTTTTCTACCGCCTGGACTGCCGCTTTGTCAAGCTTGGTATCCGCGTTCGGCAGTTTCTTTGTCAGTCCGTCAAGGAGCGCCGAAAGACTCTCGGAAAGCGCCGACTCGGAAGCTGAGATACGGTCGCCTGAAATCGCGTCAGAATTATCGGAAACAGTTTCGGCGCGCTCGGATATTTTCTTTTTCAGCGCGGGAATGCCACTGGCTTTTATCAGAGCTTTCTGATTTGTGGAAACACCGGTCTTATAGGTCACGGCGTCGTACAGCATGATATCTTCCGGGGCAAATCCGAATGCTTTCTCAATGTTGCCTCGGTGCTCTGCGGATATCTCGGGAGCCTGTCCATCCGGAGTCTGATGCAAGTTCGACATTACGAAAAGAGTCTGCCTGCGGAGGTTTTCCTTGCCGCCGAGTATCTCGGAAAGCGCGGTCAGGTACTTCGCCTCGGCGCTGTTCAGGCCGCCGTTCATGAGATTCGATACGAAAAATATCAGGTCTGCATCCTTGTATGCCTTTATTGCAGTCGCGTTGTCCATGTCGTTCGCGTTAAGTCCGGGGGTGTCAACGTATGTAAGTCCATCCACCGTCAGTTCGTCTATCGCGGCGGTAGTCGGAACATCGCCGACCTGGAAATGCTCGCTGTCGGTGAGCGCGTTCAGCAGGGAGCTTTTCCCCGAATTGTACACGCCCGCGCAGGTCACGCGGAATGATTTTCCGTGGTTACGGCTGAGGTCATCGATAAGCTTGTCCAGCTCTGACGTGATTTTCTTTGACTGTTCGCTAGATATAAGTCCCTCGGTTTCGAGGTTGTTCAGCGCTTTACGAAGTTCCTCACCGTTGCCTGCTTTGCTGATGTTGATTTTCAACATAATAATTCTCCTTTTATTGTTTTATGAATTGTCACAACTGAAATCAAAAATCCTTGAAATATGAGCAAACGGGATCATATCTTGATCTTTTAGTGTTGTTTCGTTCACATTTCCCGAACGCGTCATTGAAATTTTTTGATGTGTAATAGTCGCACTCAAAGCAATTGTGACCGCCATCGTCTTCAAGGTAATCGGAGCATACCGGATGCTCAAATGCGTTAAATTTTCCATGATGTTTGTCACAAGTATACATGAAGTGACCTGTTGTGGGAGAAGCATACCTGCAATCAATGCATTGTTTCATAATAAAATACCTCCAGAAATTTGTTTTATATAGCTATTAGCTATATTTTCAAGGCTTATTATAACACAAACCGACAAAAAATGCAATATGGTTTAAGTCAGGTTTGTGTTATTTTTATAGAATTATTGCACGGGCTGCCCATTCGGAAAACAGCATTTCAAACTGCGAAACAGCTTTACTGCAAAGGAAAGCCATTGCCATGTACACATCGTCCGGGCGAATCTCGGACAGAATACCGGAGCTTTCCGCCAGTCGGCGGATGAATTCCCGGCTGTTATCTATCAGATAATGAATATCGCCTGGCTGAATGGACTGCACTGTGCTCTCAAAAAGTTCGGTCAGCCCTGAATGAGCAAATCCCCACTGCTCCAGTTCACTGTATGTGACATTCGAATTTCGCAGCAGTTCGACGTCGTTCCACGGGTTTGAGAAAAAATCCGGCGAGAACCGCTCGACGATACCAGCCGCCGTTGATGGAATACCGCAGGGGTAATCAACAAAATCGCAGCACCACTGGGAGAGATTCGAACATTTCAGGAATCCCATGTCGCATAGCTGCAGATCTGCGCGGGGGAACGCTTCTTTCAGGTCAAGGTAAAGGTTGCAGTACTGCTCGTACTGGTTGAAGTTTTTCCCGTTGTCCTGCGTGATGTTGTACTCCTGATAACGCAGGATATTCTGCGGATTCACGATGAATCCCGGCGTGGAACACAGCTTTTTCTGATTATGAATTATCACAAGAAACCATATCAGCGGCGATACGTTTTCAAGCCCTGCGCCATGTATGAACGTGGATATTCCTGTCAGGTTGTCGCGCAATGTTACCGGGTCGGTGTTTTTGGAGGTACAGCCACTTTTCATCATCAGGGTGAATACTGAGTCAGCGTCAGTGCCGGGTTCGCCATTAGCAGTTTTGCAGGATCTTATCCGCTCAGGCAGTCCGCTGAATTGCCGCGACTGCGCGGAGTACCACTCCTCCCATGCTGTAAGCTCATCAAGCCTTTTTCGGGTGACGGCGTACTGAGTGATCCGTTCTTCCGTGCTGCTGAAAAAGCTGCAGTCGGATATGTACATATTCAAAAGCCGGAGCGCGTCCTGATTACCCGCGCTGTGCAGTCTGAGCAGCTTTTCCCATCTCAGCGGGAGCGGGTCTGATACGTTCAGCGCCAGCTTCTCCGACAGCGCGTCGTACTCAGCCTGCAGTTCATCCGCCTGCGCGGTCAGGGATTCAACCGGCGCTCCGGTTTCTTCAAGGACGGTGTTCAGGTCCGGGGTATCGTTGATCAGCCTGTCGAGTTCTTTCAGCATTTCAAGCTCGTCCATTTTCCTCACCTCTCTGGTCACATTATACTGCTAATTTGCGAAGATTACAATAGATTTGAGTTCCGGAAAAGAATTATTTTTCCGTAATCCGAATGGCTTTTTCCAGGTCAATTCATGTGATAGAATTATCCTAAAGGAGGTCGAAACATGAACCCAGACGAAATGATACAGAAATATCTTGACACAAGCTGCGTTAAATGCGGATTCCTGACGTGTGGCAACAAATCGTTTTACCTGTTCGGAAAACAGTGCTGCGAAGCAAATCTGTTACGCGTGGTACTCCGCAGTGAAAGCGCCGAAATCTCCGCTGACAGCGTAGAAAATCTGCTGGTGACAATGCGGGACGACTGCTGTGAAGCCTACCTCGGCGGGAAGAAAATCCTGCGGCTGAAAGAGCTGATTTTAAGCTACGAGATACCGCTGGAATCGTCGCCGATTTTCGGAATGATGTCCGGTGGCAGGGCGTTCCCGGCGCAGTCGGTGCAGTTCAGCGACATTAAAATCGCGGTGCTTTTAAACGCACTTCTGGACCGCCGTAAAGCTGCTGACGAGTTCCACAGCCGGGAACTCGCGGAACTTGCGCGCAGCCTTGAATCCCACGAAGTAAAGGCGCTCAGCCAAATGTACGCGGCAGGTAAACCAATTACGCAAAAATAAGGAGGAAGTAGTATGAAATTAAGAAGAATCATAGCGGCAGTGCTGTGCGGGGTTATGCTCACAGGCTGCCAGGCAGACGAAAAACCGCAGAGCAGTGTGGCAGAAAGCGTATCCACCACAGTTCCGGAGGTCACGACCACAGCAACAACCAAAACGAGCACGCGCATTACTACAATTCAAACAACAACTGCTCCGCAGACTACAACAGCTTCTAAAATCAATATTGAAACCGTAGAAATATCAAGCGTAGTTCCAAGCGAGTTTGTATCAACCCTTTGTGAGATCAACTACTACTTGCCTGTAAATACATATCCAGATGGATCAATGATTGAGGTGTACTGGGGCGATTCTCCATATGATATGTCGTATTCCTGCAGTGGGGATATTGGCGAGCCTGTTGTTGGAGCGTTATATAAAGGTGAAAACTACTATAAAATCAGAATAGCAACTCCAGATGAGAAAGGCGATTTTTCATCAGTATACCATTACAGTAATGTGCCTAAGACAGTAATTCACCAGTACACCCACACATTTGAAACTACCTATGACGGCTGGACTATCATACCTGATTACAGCCTTGCGATTGAAGACATAAACAACGGCATTCAGCCGACTAAATTCAAGGTTTCAGCCCAGTGGACATGCCCGATATGCGGATTTAAATTTCTGCCTACGATATACACGCTCAGTTATTCCGAAAACGATAGAGTCTGGCTGTACGATACGAAATGCGGTAAAAGCTCCTGCCCTAACCGAAAGAGCGACCACATCTATAAGAATTATCTGACATCATACGCAATACAAATCTCATAAAAAACAGGGGGACTTCGCATCCCCCATTTCTATTTCAGATACGGCAGTAAAGCCGCGAACGCCTTTTCCGCGCGCAGGCGTTTTTCCTCGCTGAGTTCCTCCAGCATTGCGAAAACGCTGTCGTCAGGATTGTGGTACTTCCCGAAGAGAATGTAGTCCGAGGAAAGCTCCAGCGCCGACGATATGTTTGCAAGAGTTTCAAGGGACATTGCTTTCATTCCGCGTTCTATCTCATAGATATAGTGCGGAGTTACATTCACGATTTCCGCGAGCTTTTCACGGGTGAGTTTGTGCTCTGTACGCGCGGTTTTCACGCGCTTTCCTATTCCGATAAGGTCTATCATCTAAATACCTCCATTTTTGTGGCTGTGTATTCAGTATAGTATATCCGGAAGATAAACTAAATAATCCATAAGATATAAATAAAGTCGCTTTTAGATAATGATGTGCATATATTAAAAAGAACATAGATACGAGGCTGTTCTAGATTATCACAAAATAATAAATAAAACCGTGATAAAATTCACATAATTATATAAAATAATATGACAAACGCTTGACTTGCGGACTACTAACTGCTATAATAAAATCATGGGGGTGTCTTAATGAAACGACTTGTATTGAATGAATTGCACAAATGGAAGGATTCAAAACGCAGAAAACCGCTGATAGTAAAAGGCGCCCGTCAGGTCGGGAAAACCTGGGCGTTACAGGAGTTCGGGCGCAGTTTTGCGGACGGATACGCATACTTCAATTTCGATAAGGAGCCGGAATATCATCAGTTCTTTCAGTCAACAAAGGACGTTCACCGCATAATGCAGAACCTTGCAATGGCAAGCGGTCAGAAGATCACACCGGACACGCTCATTATTTTTGACGAGATACAGGCTTGCCCGGAGGCTCTCAATTCGCTGAAATACTTCTGCGAGGACGCTCCAGAGTACTATGTGGCGAGTGCGGGTTCGCTTCTCGGGATAAAGCTTGCGCAGGGATTCCCGGTGGGGAAGGTGGATTTCCTTGAGATGGGACCCATGACATTTACAGAATATCTCATGGCTGACGGTTCGGAGAATCTTGCCGCATATCTGTCCGGGATAAACGATTTTTCTCCTATTCCGGACGCATTCTTTAACCCGCTCATTGAGAAACTCAAAATGTATTTTGTCGTTGGTGGAATGCCGGAGCCTGTTCTTGTATGGACGGAAGATCAGGACATCAGGGAAACCGACCGTGTGCTTTCCAATATAATAATGTCATACGAGAACGATTTCGCCAAGCACGCAGAGCCAACGGACGTACCAAAAATACAGCTCATCTGGGATTCGCTTCCGTCGCAGCTTGCGAGGGAAAACAAGAAGTTCCTGTACAGCGCGGTAAAGGACGGCGCAAGGGCGAGGGAGTATGAAAACGCTCTGAACTGGCTCTACAATGCCGACCTGGTTCGTAAGACATTCCGTATCAGCAAGCCGGGGCTTCCGCTGTCTGCATACGATGACCTGACGGCGTTCAAAATCTATATGTCCGATGTGGGACTGCTAAGGAAGCATTCTCACTTAGCGACCAGCGCATTTGCAGAGAACAACAGGCTTTTCACGGAGTTCAAAGGCGCGCTTACGGAAAACTTCGTTTTGCAGAGCCTCTCGCGCCAGTTCGAAACTGCTCCGAGATACTGGACCGAAACGCCGTATGAGGTGGATTTCGTGGTTCAGCTTGATAACGATATTATCCCGGTCGAGTGCAAGGCTGGAACGAACGTCAGGGCAACGAGCCTGAAAAAATACTCGCAGCAGTACCAGGAGCAGACTACGATCATGGTGAGATTTTCACTGATGAATCTGTCATTTGACGGAAAAGTCCTTAATATACCGCTGTTCCTCGCAGACAGGACGGTTGATTTAGTCAGACTGGCGCTTAACCAGAATGCATAAGTTACATTTCTATATAAAGCAAAAGCGCCTGCCACAATGACAGGTGCTTTGTTGTTTTTCAATGCTTCTGCTTATAGTTTATTGTCTGACCTGTTTTGAGAGTTCATCGACAATGTTTCTGTCAATGTTGAGTATCTGTGAGTTTTTCTCGGGATACAGATCGGTGCTTTTCAACATGTTTAATGCAGCTTCACGCTTGGTATCATTTTGCCGGAAGCGATAGCGTTTTCAAGTCAACAACTAGTGACGCAAGGCTGGTCTGTCCGGGCAATTTATTCACGGAGATAATGATTACCCACTTGATTTTTTCGAATAAATGGGGTATAATATAATCAAATCACGATTCAGTAAATCACGATTAGAAATGAGGCGCACATATGTTTATTGGAAGAGAATCGGAACTGAATTTTCTCGAAGAGCGTTATAGCAGTAATAAAGGCGAACTGGTCGTATTGTACGGTCGCAGACGCGTCGGCAAAACCGAAACGTTAAAACAATTCTGCAAGGACAAGCCCCATCTGTTCTTTTCCTGCCGTGAATGCACAGACAAGCTCCAGCTGAAGAATTTTTCAGAAAAGCTGTTAAAGGAGAAAATCCCCGCAAGCGCATATATATCTGAGTTTACAGATTGGGAGAAAGCATTCCGCAGCATAACCGAACTGCCTTACGGTGAAAAGAAAAAGCTAGTTGTAATAGACGAGTTTCCTTATATGTGCAAAGGCAATGAGAGCATTCCATCTGTTTTGCAGAATCTCTGGGACGACATGCTGAAAGACGAAAACATTATGCTCATTCTCTGCGGAAGTGCAATGAGCTTTATTGAAAAAGAACTGCTCGCAGAGAAGAATCCGCTTTATGGTCGTGCAACCGGAATATACAAAATGACCGAGATGGGGTTTTATGACGCAGCAAAATTCTTCCCGGATTATTCTCCAAAGGAAAAAGTGATAGCTTATTCTATTCTTGGCGGTATTCCGCACTATCTGAACCAATTCGATGGCAGCAGGACGCTTGAAGAGAATATCAAAAAGAGCATTCTCTCAAAGGGCAGCGCTCTTTACAGCGAGGTAGAATTTCTGCTGCGGCAGGAGCTGCGCGAAACGCCTGTTTATAACTCCATTATTGAGGCTGTTGCTCTCGGAAACACAAAGCTGAATGAAATCAGTATGAAGTCGCTTATAGACGACACCTCTAAAACCAGCGTGTACCTGAAAAACCTCATTGAGCTTGGAATTATAGAGCGTGAGTTTTCCATTTCGGAAAGTATAAAGGAAAAAGCAAATTCAAACAAGGGATTGTATCGGATAACGGATAATTTCTTCCGCTTCTGGTACGCCTTTGTGTTCACGAATATGTCTGAACTGGAAGGCGGAGATGTGGACGGAGTATACAAGTATTCTGTTGAACCGCTGCTTCATGAATTTGCAGCCATGCCATTTGAGGACGTCTGCCGCGAGTATGTCAGAGAATTGCAAAAGGCCGGTAAGCTGCCATTCAGATATGCTAAAATGGGCAGATGGTGGGGCAGAACCACAGTAAGACGCGGGCAGGACACTGAACTTGCCGATACAGAAATCGACCTTCTTGCAATATCAAAGCAGTCTGACCAGTACCTGGTAGGTGAATGCAAATTCAAGGGAAAGCCATTCAGATATTCAGAATATCTTGACGCGACCGCAAAGCTGTCAAACCACAAAGATAAGGCTGAATTTTTCTATTATCTGTTCTCGGAGTCAGGTTTCGATGAAAAAATCGTTGAAGAATCCGGGAGAAGTAACGGCAGCATAGTTCTGTGCGGATTAGACGATATAGTCAGCTTCAAATGAGCTGTTCATATTATAGATCCACAGAAATTTACATTCGGTGGAGCTCCGGCTGTTGCAAGAGTGTCAAAATACGAGATAAGCCGCGCCGGCGATACGATCGATTTCGTGTTTGTGCCTTCAAAGCTGCATTTCTTTGACAATGAAACCGAAACTTGTCTTTTCTAAGGAGGAAAAAAATGAGCGAATTACACCTTAAAGCGCCCCGGGGCTGGATAAACGACCCCAATGGATTCATATACTACAACGGCGAATACCATCTTTTCTATCAGCATTTTCCCTACGCCCCGAGGTGGGGAAGAATGCACTGGGGACACGCCGTGAGCAGCGACCTGACGAACTGGAGGCACCTTGATATAGCGCTTTTCCCCACAAAGACGGACGACAAGGACGGCTGTTTTTCGGGCAGCGCTATCGAAAAAGACGGCGCTATGCACCTGTTTTATACTGGCGTGAATTACAACGTTCCCGACCCCGAAAATGTGAACTGCTGTCTGGACGATAAATTCACCGCTGCACAGCTCCATATCTCGTCCGAGGACGGGTACAGCTTCGATAATTTCGGCGGCAAGACTACGATTATCCCGCCAGTTACCGACAGCAAGACTGGCGACCGCAACCACACCCGCGACCCGAAGGTTTGGCAGGGCGAGGACGGAAATTTCTACATAGTTCTTGGAACGACCGTTGACAATAAGGGCAGGCTGCTTTTTTACAGAAGCGCCGACCTTACCAGCTGGGAGTATGTCAATTACGCTGCGGCTGACGGCTACGGCTGGATGTGGGAGTGCCCCGATTATTTCAGAGTTGACGGCTCAGATGTGCTTGTATTTTCGCCAATGGGTACAAAATACGGAAATCAGGCGGTTTGCACGCTGGTTGATTTTGATGAAAAAACCTGTTCAATGAACATCGGAAGCGATTTTCAGTTCCTCGATTACGGTCTGGACCTGTATGCGCCACAGAGTACCACGGACAGGGATGGCCGGAGAGTAGTGATCGCATGGCTCAGAATGCCTGAGCCTGCCGATGACAACACGATAGGAATGTTCAGTATGCCCCGCGTCTGCGAAGTTAAGGAAGGACACATTTTCTTCAGACCGCACCCCAGCGTAAGGGCACGGTTCAGCAGGAAAATCTCCGCTCCGGAGAGCATATTCATGGTAAAATCAAGGCTTTCTGACGGAGAGGCGCTCAACATCGGCGGGTATGTTGTCAGAAATGAAAACAACCGTATAATTACCGACAGAAGCGCAGTTATCAGAAATCACACGGAGATCTGCAACACCTTTGAAACTCCGGCGCTGGACGGCGCTGCGGAAATCGAGGCTTACATTGACGGAAATATGATAGAGGTTTTCGTGAACAACGGAGAGTATGTTATAACGAACGCAGTGTATGATCTTTCAGACGAATTGAGCGGCAATGCCGAACTGTTCGGACTTGCCTGCGCGGAGGAATAATTATGGCTGAATTTGACGTATGCGCTCTCGGCGAACTGCTGATTGACTTCACCGAAAACGGTATCAGCGAGAACGGAAATCCTATCATGGAAGCAAACCCCGGCGGTGCGCCCTGCAATGTGCTTGCAATGCTGAATAAACAGGGCTACAAAACCGCATTCATAGGCAAGGTGGGAAACGACATTTTCGGCAGGCAGCTTAAAGCGGTAGTGCGGGAAGCGGGGATAAATACAAACGGACTGGTAACGGACGAATCTGTAAACACAACGCTTGCCTTTGTCCACACATTGCCCGGCGGAGACCGCGAGTTCTCCTTTTACAGAAACCCTGGCGCGGATATGATGCTGAGCGAAGCAGATATAGATTATAAGCTGGTACAAAATTCCCGTATCTTTCATTTCGGCTCGCTTTCAATGACGGGCGAAATATGCGAAGCGGCTACAAAAAAGGCTGTCGAAACGGCAAAGGAAAGCGGCGCGATCATTTCGTTTGACCCAAATCTTCGTGAAAATCTGTGGGACAGCCTTGACAAGGCACGGGAAAAAATCGCTTACGGAATATCCGAATGCGATATTCTGAAAATCTCGGATAACGAAATACAGTGGTTCACAGGGGAGCAGGATTTTGACCGCGCGGTGGAAATCCTGCGCGGCAGATACGGCAATATAAAGCTGCTGCTTTTATCCCTCGGAAAGAACGGAAGCCGCGCCTATTGCGGCGAAAACAGCGCATTCGCGCCTGCGGCTCCCGCAAACACAATAGAAACAACAGGCGCGGGCGATACTTTCTGCGGTGGGATCCTGGCGAAGGTGCTGGAATACGGTTTGAGGAATTATTCCGACGAGGAACTCACGGGAATACTGAAATATGCAAATTCCGCAGCAGGAATCGTTACGGAACGCAGGGGAGCGTTAAAAGTTATGCCTTCCCCCGCAGAAATAAACGAAAGAATGGAGAGAATCACCAATGACTGAAATAACTATCAGGCTGACGTCGGTAAACGACGTAAAGAACTTCGTAAGCGCTGTAACATTCTGCAGCTGCGACGTGGATATCGCTGCGGACAGGTATATTATTGACGCTAAATCAATAATGGGTATTTTTAGTCTTGACCTTAGCAAAACTCTGGTTTTACGGATACATTCCACAGACGAGAACGTTATAGCTGACCTGACCTCAAAGATACAGCAGTTTATCGTAAAGTAATTTCAGACCTCATAAATGCCGAACCGTCGCTTTCATGGAAAACGGCGGTTCGCTGTATTCGGCACTTTCCTGCTCATATTCAGTTCAACTGTGGCAGAACATTATGAGCTGACGGTCTGCTGTTCATTGCACGGGCAGGGACTTCCCTTCCACGGCGAGGCTGCGATGATAGACGACACCTACCTCACCGGAAGCTGGATGACAAGCAGTCTATAATCAGCCGTATCCGCGAGGCTGCGAAGATAGTTCCTCTGGACAGGCTGTACCTCAGTCCGCAGTGCGGATTTGCCTCCTGCGAGATAGGCAACAAGCTCACCGAGGAAGAGCAGTGGGCTAAGATAAAGCTGATAAACGACATCTCAGAGGAAGTCTGGGGAAAGTAAGCTGAATAACATATCCCCTGCAGGAGCATTTGACCTGTGGGGGAAATCTGTATATGAACCGAGCTCAGGGTGCTGTCAGAAATGGCGGCACTTATTCTTTTTCTGAATGATGTAATGTATTTATCAAGTGCATTTTAATATACAATTCTGGTATGATGATTATATTCATCTCACAGTTTACACATAGCTGGGTAAGTGCTATAATAACCACAGAACGAAAAAGCGCTGAGTTCTCAAAGACAACAAGGAGAAGCTGAATATGGATACACATGAAGATTTCCTGGGCAGGATAAGGTATCCCGGATATCACGACAAAATAATGACCGCGGAAAAGGCGGCGGAATTCATAAAGCCTGAAATGACGCTCGGCGTCAGCGGATTCACCATCGCGGGATATCCGAAGGCAGTCGCAGGAGAGCTTGCGAAGCGCGCAAGGAACGGCGAAAAGCTGGAGCTTACGGTGTATTCCGGAGCCTCTCTTGGTGAGGAGTTCGACGGCGAGCTTGCAAGGGCGGGCGCTCTTAAAGCGAGAATGCCTTACCAGACCAACAAGGATCTGCGTAATTCGATAAACGCCGGTATGATATCCTATCACGACGTTCCGCTGGGACAAATGCCGGTGTGGGTCAAGAACAACTTCCTGAAGCACATCGACGTTGCGATAATCGAAGCCGCTGCAATTGACGAAAACGGCAATATTATCCCCACCACATCGGTCGGAACCTCCAACATCTACGCCGAATACGCGGATAAGATCATCATTGAGGTGAACACCTACGTTCCCCGCTGTATTGAGGGAATCCACGATGTGTATTCGCCGGAGCGCCCTCCGCACACGCAGCCCATTCCGATAACAAAGGTCAGCGACCGTATCGGCACGCCCTACATAAAGTGCGACCCGGCAAAGGTAGTTGCAGTTGTCGAGAGCAACATTCCGGACAACGGCAGGACGGTTTCCCCGGTGGACGACGAGTTCCGCAGCATGGCGAATAACCTCATCGGATTCCTGCACAGCGAGGTTGAGCACGGCAGGCTGTGCAATCCGCTTCCTCCGGTTCAGGCGGGCGTCGGGAGCGTTTCCAACGCGGTTTTGCAGGGACTTGCTGAGTCGGATTTCGAACATCTCACCGTGTATTCCGAGGTGCTCCAGAACTCGATTTTCGACCTCATCGACGCCGGCAAGGTGGATTTCGCCTCCGGTACGTCGCTAACCATTTCATGGGACAAGCGCGATGAATTCTTTGAGAACTTTGAAAAATACCGCGACAAGATGATACTCCGTCCGCAGGAGATAAGCAACCACCCGGAGGTAATCAGGCGGCTGGGCGTTATCGCGATAAATACCGTAATTGAGGCGGATATCTACGGCAATACGAATTCCTCGTATATCGACGGCTGCCGCCTGATGAACGGCGTCGGCGGTTCCGGCGACTACTGCGAGAACGCGGGGCTTTCGATATTCATTACGAAGTCCACCGCGAAGGACGGCATGCTTTCCTGCATAGTTCCGCAGGTCAGCCACGTTGACCACACTATCCACGAGATCCACGCGCTGATAACCGAACAGGGCGTTGCAGACCTCAGAGGTCTTGACCCGGTAGAGCGTGCAAATCTCATCATTGATAAATGCGCGCACCCGAAGTTCCGCAAGGCGCTTCACGAATATCTTGACAATGCAGAATCCACCTGCAAATACAAGGAAAACCCCGTAGATATGCAGGCGGCTCTTAACTTTGAAAAAGCAATGTGATGGAGGACAAAACAATGGACGAACAGGCAGTAAACATGGTAAATGAACTCATAGCAAAGGCAAGAGTGGCTCAGAAGCAGTTCGAGAGCTTCTCCCAGGAAAAGACCGACGAAGCGGTACGCGCGATAGGCAAGGTAGTCTACGACCGCGCCGAGGAGCTTGCCAAGATGGCGTGCGAGGAGAGCGGCATGGGCGTTTACGCCGATAAGGTAGCCAAGTGCCACGGCAAGTCCAAGTGTATCTGGAACAGCTTAAAGGGCAAGAAGTCCGTAGGTATTATCGGCGAGGACAAGCAGACCGGAATTATCCGTGTTGCTAAGGCAAAGGGCGTTGTTGGCTCCGTAACTCCGGTAACTAACCCGGTAGTTACCCCGATGTGCAACGCGATGTTCGCACTCAAGGGTCAGAACGCTATCATCGTAGCTCCGCACCCAAGAGCGCAGAAAACCAACAAATACGTTATCGACCTGTTCCGCGCAGAGCTGAAGAAGCTCGGACTTCCCGAGGACCTCGTGCAGACCGTTGAGCAGTGCTCCATGGACGCGACAACAGCCCTCATGCACGGTGTTGACGTTGTAGTTGCGACCGGCGGCGGAGCAATGGTGAAGTCCGCTTACTCCAGCGGCAAGCCCGCGCTCGGCGTTGGTCCCGGCAATGTTCAGGTTATAGTTGACCGCGGCGTTGACCTCGAGGAAGCAATCCCGAAGATAATCAGCGGCAGAATTTTCGATAACGGTATCATCTGTTCCGGTGAGCAGTGCGTATTCCTGCCGGAGGAGTCCTTCGACAAGGGTATCGATATTTTCAAGAAGAACGGCGTGTTCTATGTTGACGACGCTGAAACCGCAAAGAAGTTCGCGGACGCTATCTTCCCGGAAAACGGTCCTATCAGCAGAAAGGTCGTAGGTCAGAGCGTGCAGACCATCGCAAAGCTGGCTGGCGTTGACGTTCCGGACGGCACCAGAATGATACTCATCAAGGCAAGAAGCATAGGCAAGGACGAGCCCCTCTGCCGCGAGAAGATGTGCCCGGTAATGATAACCGCTTCCTACGACACATTCGAGAACGCAGTAAAGCTTGCGCAGACCGACCTCGACTGCGAGGGCAAGGGTCACACTGCTTCCCTGCACAGCAACGATATGGAGCATATCAAGTACGCTGGCGAGAAGCTGACAGTAAGCCGTCTGATAGTAAATCAGCCGTCCTCCACCGGCGCAGGCGGAAGTCTCTACAACGGCTTTGCTCCGACAACAACGCTCGGCTGCGGCTCATGGGGCAACAACAGCATTTCCGAGAACCTGAACTACACTCACCTCATCAATGTATCTCAGATAGGGCTTTACAATAAGGACGCAGCAGTTCCCACCGATGAGGAGATCTGGGGCTGAACGGACTAAGGAGTTTTTATGGAACAGATAATTTTCCGCCCGAAACTTTATAAATTCGACACGCTGAAAGCCTTTACCGATGAATTCAAGGTAGGCGGCAGCGACCTTATCCTGACGAACAAGTACATCTACGATCCGTATTCCGATAACAACAAGTGCGGCGCGCAGGTGATCTATCAGGAGGAATTCGGCGGCGGCGAGCCTACCGACACCATGGTTGACGCGATAATCGCCGAGGCTTCCAAGAAGCATTTCGAGCGCGTAATTGCCATCGGCGGCGGTACTGTGATCGACATTGCAAAGGTGCTTTCCGTATCCGACGGAGGCTCGGTTGATTCCCTCTACGACCACAAGGACAGCATTACAAAGCTGCACCAGCTCATAATTATCCCGACCACCTGCGGCACCGGCAGCGAGGTCACGAACATCTCGATAATCAACCGCACGCGCCTTGGCGTGAAGATGGGTCTGACCTCCGAAAATATGTTCGCGGATTATGCAGTGCTGGTTCCCGAACTTCTTGCGAAGCTTCCGCTGAAGGTGTTCGGCGCAAGCTCCATTGACGCGCTGGTTCACGCCGTTGAATCCTCGCTCTCCCCGAAAGCTACCGTATACACCAAGCTGATGGGTTACAAGGCTATCGAAATGATAATCACTGGCTATCAGAAGCTGGTCAGCGAGGGCATGGACAAGCTCCCGCAGTACATGGGCGACTTCCTTACCGCTTCCAACATGGCTGGATTTGCATTCGGCACGGCGGGCTGCGCGGCAGTCCATGCGCTGAGTTACCCCCTCGGCGGTACATATCACGTTCCGCACGGCGAGAGCAACTACGCGCTGTTCACCGGAGTGCTGTACAAGTACATGGAGAAAAAGCAGGACGGCGAAATAGCACATCTCAACGCGTACCTCGCGGAGCTTCTGCACTGCGATGTGAAGAACGTCTACAACGAGCTTGAAAACCTGCTGAACCACATTCTCCCGAAGAAACCGCTGCACGAATACGGCGTTACCGAAGCGGATATTCCGGTATTCACCGACAACGTGCTCGCAACGCAGGGCAGACTGACCGCGAACAATTTCGTTCCGCTCGGCCGCGATGATATTCTCGACATCTACAAGAATCTTTATTGATAATCTTCTCCCCCTATATGCGCTCAGCGCTGCTCCGGCAACGCTGGGCGTTCTTTCTCAAATGAAATGAAAGGCGAAAACCATGAAATACAGCGAAATGGACAAACAGGCGCTCGAAGCCGAAAAACAGAAGTGCGTTGAACGGTTAAGCAAGTACTCCAAAGATGACATCTCCCTCGACCTCTCCCGCGGAAAGCCCTCAAAGGAGCAGCTGGAGCTTTCGATGAAAATGCTGGACGTTCTCGATCACCACAGCCTGCTGGACAGTGAAAGCGGTCAGGACTGCCGCAACTACGGCGGGCTTGACGGAATCCCGGAGGCAAAGCGCCTGCTGGCGCACATGATGGGCACGCACTCCGTGAACACGATAATCGGCGGAAACAGCAGCCTTACGATGATGTACCAGCTTATAAGCCACGGAATGACGGACGGTATCTGCGGCTCCACGCCATGGCAGGAGGTCAAGGGCAGAAAGTTCCTTTGCCCTGTTCCGGGTTACGACCGGCATTTCGCGATAACCGAGCATTTTGGATTCGAGCTTGTTCCGGTGCCGATGAACTCCGATGGTCCGGATATGGACGTAGTGGAAAAGCTGGTAAGCAGCGACGATAAGATAAAGGGTATCTGGTGTGTTCCGAAGTACGAAAACCCCACCGGAATAGTTTACAGCGCCGAGGTAGTCCGCCGTTTTGCCGCGCTGAAGCCTGCGGCGGAAGATTTCCGCATTTTCTGGGACAACGCCTACTGTGTGCATAATTTCGACGGAAAGTGCGCCGAAATTCCGGATATAATCTCCGAATGCGACAAGGCGGGAAATTCAGACCTCGTGTATGAATTCTGCTCCACAAGCAAGATAACGTTCCCCGGTTCGGGAATTTCGGCGGTGGCTTCCAGCCCGGCAAATCTCATTGATATCCGGGCGTTCCTGAAGTTCGCGACGATAGGCCCGGATAAGATAAATCAGCTCCGCCACGCGAGATTTTTCAGGAATTCCGCAGGACTCCGCGCACACATGAGGAAGCACGCCGCGATAATGAAACCGAAATTCGACGCGATGTATAAAGTCCTCAACGAGGAACTGGACGGGCTTGGAATCGCAGAATGGACGGTCGCAAAGGGCGGGTACTTTGCTTCCTACGATACACTCCCGGGGTGCGCGCGGGCGGTCGTTGAGATGGCTGCGGAGCATGGCGTGAAGTTCACTCCGGCAGGCGCGACCTACCCCCACGGAAACGACCCGCAGGACAGCAATATCCGGCTGGCTCCGTCATTCGCAACTGTCGGGGAGATAGAAAGCGCAGTCACGGTGCTTGCGCTCTGCACGAAGATCGTAAGCATTGACAAGATGTTGAAGTAAAAAGCATAGCGCCTGACGAATTTATCAGGCGCTTTTGCCGGTTTAAGGAATAAATGGAGAATTGATATGTACATCAGCTTTGACTACTACCGGGCGTTTTACTATGTCGCAAAATACGGCAGCATTTCGCAGGCGGCGGAAGCACTTATGAACAACCAGCCCAATGTTTCCAGGACGATAAAGAACCTCGAAAGCGAGCTTAACTGCACGCTGTTCGTGCGTTCCAGAAAGGGCGTTGAACTGACCCCGGAGGGCGAAATGCTGTACGCCCATGTAGCCGCGGCGGTGGAGCATATCCAGTCCGGCGAGGAGGAAATCTGCCTTGAGCGGACGCTCTCAAAGGGCGTTGTGACGATAGGCGCAAGTGAAATCGCGCTGCGGTGCTTCCTGCTTCCGGTGCTGAAGGATTTCCGGCAGAAGTACCCGGGGATACGGATTCGCGTGTTCAATCACTCCACGCCGCAGGCGGTTTCTGCGCTGAAAAACGGGCTTGTGGATATTGCGGTGGTCACTACTCCGACCGGCGAGCTGAACTCCCTGACATCAAAGGAAATATGCGAGGTAAGTGAGATCCCGGTGTGCGGAACGGCATTTTCACAGCTTGCCGGAAAGAAGCTGAGCCTTTCGGAATTATCCACATATCCGCTGATTTCGCTGGGAAAGCAGACGAAAACCTACGAGGCGTATTCCGAATGGTTCCGGAAGAATAAGTGCGATTTCACGCCGGATATCGAAGCCGCGACCGCCGACCAGATACTTCCGATGGTTAAGAACAATCTTGGTATAGGTTTCGTTCCGGAGGAGTTCCTTGAAGAATATCCAAATCAGGGAATTATCCGTCTGGAGCTTCAGGAAACCGTACCCTCGCGGCAGGTGTGCTATCTCAGGAAAAAGGGTCACACCATGAGCGTCGCCTGCCGGGAGATGGAAAAGATGATTTTATCCGTATCTGAATAACGAGAAACATAAGCACCTGCCATAATGACAGATGCTTTGTTGTTATGTATCCTTCCCCGAGGTCTTATCCAGCGCGACAGCCAGCACCTCGGACTGTATCAATGTGTTCAATGAGGGGTCGCCCTCGCGGATACGCATTGTTCTGCGGATCTCCTTAGGGATAACGATACGTCCGAGGTCGTCGATACGGCGGACGATTCCGGTTGCTTTCATATATAAATTCCTCCGTTGTTTGAAAATAACAGCATTTCTGCCTGTGGTGGTATTGTCTGTCTTTTCCGTGGAATTATTCATGCGGTTTCGACAAAATTCTATGGAGTGGAATCAGTCCTTTGCCGAGATGTTCCGATATCCAGTCCTGGAAATCCTTGTTCACAAGCCGTGGCTGGAATACGCTGCTAATGCCGGCATTAACAAATGTTAACGAGCTGTAATTAGGGCAACACCGCACAAAGCCCACAAATCAGGAATTAAGCACGATCAGTAAATCAACCAGTTGCTCGGTATAAGGGTCTGCGAAAACAGACCGCTAAATTGAATATAATGTTCGCCCTGGCGAATCTGATTGGTAATTCTGATGAACTTTACTACGTTTCACGCTTTTTATGGCAATGCTTTGTCAATTGTGCGAAGCTGCGATAATAATCTTCCCGCAATTCATTCCCGTGAAGCACTCACTCAAAATTAATTCATCCTTGAGTGGTGATGAATAACACAGCTCGGGCGGAATATATCGAGATATAAAGGCGGTTTGTACTCCTTTTGGCACCGTGGTGCAAAAATTAATACTATGGCATTTTCAATATATTGTGCAAGTTTATAATGATAATCTTGCACATTTTTTATAAAAATGAATTTTACATATTGACAACTTGCAGATTTACGTGTATAATCTAGACATAAAAACAAATCCGGATAGTCCGGAACACAAGGAACACAGGGAAAGGACAGCTCTATGATACGTTTAGAAGATGTACATAAAAGCTTCGGAGATTTTGAAGTTCTCAAGGGAATCAACCTTCATGTCAAGGAGGGAGAGAAGCTTGTAATAATCGGACCCAGCGGCTCTGGAAAAAGCACGCTTATCCGCTGCATGAACTACCTCGAGGAGCCTACCTCCGGTAAGGTATACATTCACAACCACCTGATGAGCAGAAAGCGCAGAGCGTTCATAAATAAGGTTCACTCCTCGATGGTGTTTCAGCAATTCAACCTGTACCCGCACATGACGGTAATGGAAAACCTGACTCTCGCCCCGATGAAGCTGAAAAAAGTGCCGAAATTCGAGGCCGAACAGACAGCGATGAAGTACCTGAAACGCGTTGGTCTGGAGGAAAAAGCAAACGTCTACCCGACCACGCTTTCCGGCGGGCAGCAGCAGCGAATCGCTATCGCAAGGGCACTCACCATGCAGAACCGCGTGATATTCTTCGACGAGCCGACATCGGCGCTCGACCCTGAAATGGTCCAGGAAGTTCTCGACGTAATGATCGAGCTTTCCCATGAAAAGAACTTCACCATGGTGGTTGTCACTCATGAGATGGGATTCGCCCGCGAGGTCGCCGACAGGATAGTTTTCGTGGACGGCGGCAGGATACTCGAGGAGGGAACTCCCGAGCATTTCTTCACGAACCCCACGAACGAGCGCACCAAGGCGTTCCTCAGCAAAATAATCCGTTGATACAGCCGCAAGGCTGACTATAAAAAAGACTAAATGAGAAAGGGTAATCAACTATGAAACTGAAAAAATTTTTTGCAGCTCTTGCTGCCGGAACAATGATCTTCTCCCTTGCAGGCTGTGCCAGTTCCTCTGGCGGCACAAGTTCTTCAAGCACATCGTCAAACGCAGACAGTTCCTCAGCAGCAGATGATACTACCGTATCCGGCGGTGTACTGAAGGTCGGCGTTAAAGGACGCAGTCAAGGGCTTCGGCTTTAAGGATCCGCTCTCCGGCGAGTACGAGGGCATGGAGATCGAGATAGCAAAGAAGCTTGCTGACAGCCTCGGATATGATGACGTTGAATTCACTACCGTCACCGCTGCTACAAGAACTGAGCTTCTGGATTCCGGCGACCTCGACTGCGTTCTCGCGACATTCACCATCACGGAAGAACGCAAGAAGAGCTGGGATTTCTCCACACCCTACTACACCGACGCTGTTACCGTGCTCGTTGAAAAGGCTGACGGAATCACCGACCTCTCCGGTCTTGTAGGAAAGAAGATCGGCGTTTCCACCGGTTCCACCTCCGCATATGCGCTTGTCAAGGCAATGACTGAAAAGGGACTTCTCGGCGACTATGCGCTGCCTGAGACCTCCGCTGACTTCGATATTTCTTCTTTTGATTCCAACGGAACTTCCTTTGAGCAGTTCGGCGACTACCCTGCTATCTCCAATGCGATGACTGCGGGAACCGTTGACGCATTCTGCGTTGATAAGTCAATCCTTGCTACATACAAGACAGATGACCGCGATTACATCACAGATACGTTCTCTCCGCAGGAATACGGCGTTGCCACCAAGAAGGATTCTCCGCTTTCCTCCAAGATTGACGAGCTCATCAAGGGCTGGCTCGAGGACGGCACCATTGACGGACTTATCACAGAATTTGGTCTGAACTGATACTAAATAAAATCGACAATGGCGGCAGATGAACAAGCTGCCGCCATTATTCAAGGGAGGGGATAAAATGTTTGACGCAGAAAAATGGGGGCTGGTGTGGACTCATCGGCAGACCTTCATTGACGGAACGATCTCGACGCTGCTGATGGCATTATTCGGACTGGCGCTTGCAATGATCATCGGCGTGGTCGTCGGACTTATGGCTCCCAGCCACACAAAGCCGCTGCGCGTTATCGCAAGAGTGTACGTCGAAATAATCCAGAACACCCCGGTAATGCTTCAGGCACTGTTTCTGTTCTATGCGGTGACTTTTTCCGGCGTGAAAGGATTTTCAGCGCTGATATGCGGTATTATCGCGCTTGGCATTTACCACGGCGCTTATATCTCCGAGGTCATACGCACCGGAATACAGTCAGTGCCGACAGGGCAGTCAGAAGCGGCATATTCGCAGGGTTTCGGGCAGATTGCAACCATGTGGTACATTATTCTTCCACAGACGATCAAGATAATTCTTCCTCCCATGGTGAATCAGGTCGTGAATCTCATCAAGAATACCTCCTGCATGTTCCTTGCGGGCGGCGCGGTGGATCTTATCTCCCGCACGAACGCCTTCGCAGTCGGCGAGGGTACAGGCTCAGCGGCTGGTCAGTGCTACATAATCGGCGGCATCATCTTCTTCGCTATATGTTTCCCGCTGTCAATGCTGGCTTCGCACTGGGAGAAGAAACTCAAGGCAAGGGACACAGTATCTGTTCCGGTTCAGAAAAAGGCTGACGATATCACGGACGCCGAGCTTGACATGATAATCAGCGGCAAAGGAGGCGAGCACTGATGGAAGAACTTATGGGCAGCCTGAGGATGATAAGCAACGGCAATGTACTGCTGTATATTCTGAAAGGCGTAGGTTTCACTTTAGGTATCGCGTTCTTTGCGGTAGTCCTGGGAATAATCGTAGGCACAATGCTTGCGCTCGCGCGTAATTACTGCACAAATGGCTGGACAAAAGTATTCAGATACATCGCTACGGCATATATCGAAGTGTTCAGAAATACCCCGCTCATGCTGTGGATATTCATAGGACTGGTGTTCTTCCCGTCCATCGAATTTCCGCAGGACGTGTCGAAATTCCTGGGGCTTTCCAGAACGGAGCTTGCGGTGCTGTTCAAGGCGATAATCGCGCTGGTGCTGTTCACCTCATCGGTAATCGCAGAGATAATCCGCGGTGGTCTGAACTCTATCCCTAAAGGGCAGTTCGAAGCGGCGTATTCGCAGGGATTCAACTTCTTACAGACGCTGTGGCTGATAATCCTCCCGCAGACGTTCCGTAATATCGTTCCGACCCTGCTAAGCCAGGTAATCACAACCGTAAAGGACACCTCCTACATCGCGAATATCGCTACTGCGGAACTTATGGGCAGGACGTTCCAGCTTATACAGATCTCCCCGAACTTCACGGGACTCAGCACGCAGAACGTGTCCGATGTATTCGTACTCTGCGGACTTGCCTGCGTGATCTATTTCGTGATAAACTTCACGCTTTCCTGCGTTGTAAGACATATGCAGAAGCCGAAGAAGAAAACGGCTGTTGTCGCTGTTGCTGAGTAAGAAACCAAAAGAGGATACGCCCGTGTATCCTCTTTTTTCGGAGTATGATATGAAAATATGGATAAACGCTCCGTTTTCTGCGGAAAACATGGGGCTTATAAAAAGCGCGGCGGTGGGCTGCGAAGTGTTTTCCGGAACCGAAACCGTGCCCGGCGCTGAGATCATCGTAGGTCAGCCGCCGGAAAATCTTTCCGGCGTAAAGCTGCTGCAATCCACTAACGCCGGAGTTGAAAAACTGCTCTCCGTTATTCCTGAGGACGTAATAATAACGAACGTTACCGGAGCATTCGGCGGGGTAATTTCGGAATACATCATCGGCGGAGTGCTGGCTCTGAGCCGCAAACTGTTCCAGTACCGCGAACAGCAGCGGCGGCATATATGGCAGGAAATCCCGCAGGAGAATCTGCTTTACGCCAGAAACACGCTTATCCTCGGCTGCGGAGATATAGGAACTTCCACCGCGGAAAAGCTCCACGCATTTGGAATGAACGTGACAGGAATACGGCGGTCACCTGTTCCGACCCACGGCTTTGACCGTGTTTTCGGCATGGATATGCTTGAAGAGCTCCTGCCGGAAACAGACCTGCTGATATGCTGCCTGCCGCATACTCCCGAAACAGCCGGACTGCTGTCAGAAAAGCAGATAGCGCTGTTAAAACGCGGCGCGCTGCTTGTAAATGTCGGCAGAGGCTCGCTGATAAATGAAACCGCTCTGATAACCGCGCTGAAAAGCGGCAACATCTCCGGCGCAGTGCTTGACGTATTCGCGCAGGAGCCGCTCCCGGAAAGCTCCCCGCTGTGGGATATGGAAAACGTGCTGGTAACTCCGCACATTTCAGGACCGTCTTTCGGGCATTTTCCGGAGGTGGAACGCAGGATAGCAGAAATTTGCGCGGACAACATTTCAAGATACATTTCCGGGAAACAGCTTGTCAACGTTATCGACCGGTCAAGTGGCTACGCAGACAGGGAGAATTGCAATGGCTGAGCTGAATTTTCTGACATTCCTGATAGTCTGCCCGCTGGTAGGTCTTGCCGGGTTCGTTGACGCTATCGCGGGCGGCGGAGGGTTCATTTCACTGCCTGCATACCTGATTTCGGGAATTCCTCCGATAAACGCGGTTGCAACGAACAAGATAAGCTCCGCAATGGGAACTACCCTCGCAACGATACGCTACGGGAAAATGGGGTACATAAACGCCCGTACAACCGCTCCGGCAGTGGCGCTTGCACTGCTGGGCTCATGGCTGGGCGCTGAACTTGCAATGAAACTCAGCGATAATGTGATACGCATTGTAATGATAGTTATGCTTCCGGTAATGGCAGTGTATGTTCTGCGCAGCAGGCGGCTTTCCGATGAATGCGGCAGCGAATACCCACTGAAAAAGACTATTATCATTACAATGGCGATAGCCCTTCCGATAGGAATATACGACGGATTCTACGGACCGGGCACGGGTACGATACTTATGACGCTGCTTGTGGGAGCCGCGCATTACAGCCTGAAAAACGCCGCCGGTACAACAAAGGTGATAAACCTCAGCACTAATGTTGCGGCGCTGTTCACCTATCTTCTCAGCGGAAAAACTCTGCTTCTGCTCGGCGTGACCGCGGGGCTGTTCAACATTGCCGGAGCGTATCTCGGAACTAAATTCTTTTCGGAAAAGGGCGCAGCGGTCGCGAAGCCTATGATAATCATAGTTATCTGCATTTTCTTTGTGAAAATAATCGGTGAAATGCTGGGATTCTTCTGAACAGGGGTGAAATACATGAAAGCCGGATTCCGTCTGCCGCCTGTGGGCAGCCGCATAATAAAATCCGCTGTGGGAGTTCTTCTGTGCTGGTGCGTTTATCTGCTGCGCGGCAGAACCGGAATACCGTTCTATTCAATGCTGGCGGCGCTGTGGTGTATTCAGCCCTACATCAACAAAACCATGAGCATGGCGCTCCAGAGGACTATCGGCACATTTATAGGCGCGGCATTCGGACTTATCACCATAGTACTTGAAATATACGCGTTCAACATCTACGATCAGCCGCTCGGATTTCTTATTGTTGCGCTGATGATAATTCCGGTGATCTACACGACTGTGCTGATAAAGCGCCCGAACGCGAGCTATTTTTCATGCGTTGTGTTCCTGTCGATAACGGTCATTCACATGACGGACGAAAACCCGTTCATGTTTGTGCTTAACCGCGTTCTTGACACGTTCATCGGCATAGCGGTGGGAATGCTTGTGAACTCTGCAAGGCTTCCGCGCCGCCGTATCACGGACACGCTTTTCACCGCAGAGCTTGACGATATGCTGTCGCCGATCTCCGAGCAGCTTACTCCGTTTTCCAAAGTGGAAATAAACAGAATGCTGTCCGAGGGGCTGAATTTCACGCTGGTCACGATGCGTACCCCTGCGTCGCTCATGGAAATAGTATCCGACGTGGAACTGAAACGCAGACTATTTAGCGAACCAAGTCTGCACTACGTCAACAAAGGACGGCATTGAGTACACTCCAATTATCAGGACAACACCAGCAATTATAAATTTCAGCATGGCGTTTTTATCCGTCTTTATGTAGCTGTTTTCCGAATCCTTTGATGGTTGATAAGGCGCAGGCGACCATCTGACAAGCGCTGAAATGTACTCTAGCATATCGGCAAGCTGCGGAGAATCATATAACGATATCGCGCCACCGTTTGAAAGTATCAGCATTTGTCCCTGAATATACGAAATATCGGAGATCGGAACACATAGATGATCCGGGCTTTCCGGTTCTTGATCCCTGTAACGTGCCTGTACTCTGTCATTCTTATAGTACGAAAAAAGAAGCTTGTCACTCAGGAGATAACATTTGCCCCTGAGGAAATACAGCCTGTCCGTATGATAGTCGGTTTCGGCGATGTATGGAGGGGCGTCCCGTCGGTATAGCCTGCTGCTTATCGAAGAACCTATCAGCAGAACAGCTATTCCACCGATAAAGCAGGAAAATCCGATATACGCATTCCAGTGCATTACTCCGGTGAACGCAGCAATCAAAAAAGCTATAAAAAGGAATAGCGTTATCCCGGCTGCGACTCCGTTTCGCTTTCCGCGGACCGCATTGCTGCAGTAATATTTGTCGGGATTTATGCTTTCACCGTTCAGAAGTTTTCCGACCAGTTGTTCCATTGCCAGCAATGCCATTGGAGAATTTGTCCTGTCCGCAGCCCTTACCATCTTTATTGTATTCTGAATTTCATACAGCTGCTCAACCGATAACGACGCTACTTTTTCTGTTATAGGGAGCTGTTTTCCCTCAAGCACCTCCCAGACCCATGAAAGCTCCGGCTCATCGTTAAGTAATTTTTGACGGATTTGTTCTATTGTCATTATTATTCCTCCTGTACTTTGATGTCATTTCTGGTGCTTTCCTGCAAGCAGCAGTCCTGCCGCTACCGCCGTTACCGGAGCCACCGCGACTATGCCGAAGCTTCCGGCGACTGTGTGGATTATCTCAGCGGCGATGTACTTGTAGTTCAGAATGCAGTCCAGTGGAGTTCCCTGCGCCATAAAGACCATCAGCTGCGCTATACAGCTTCCGGAATAGGCAAGCAGCAGCGTTGTGGTTATCGTACCCATCGCGGCGCGCCCTACAGTCAGCCCGGATTTTACAGCCTCCCAAGGCTTTATGTCGGGCTTTTTGTGTATTACCTCGTCGACTGCAGATGTGATATCCACTGCAAGGTCCATCATCGCGCCGGAGGAACCTATGAATATCGCAGCCATGAATATTTCCGTCAGGTTAAGATCCTGATAACCGCTGTACAGCAGGCTTTCCGAACCGGTCATTATCGCGCCGTGAATGTTCATCAGTTTCGTGAATACTGCGCCCAGAACTGCCGTGAACGCCAGCCCGATGATTATTCCCAGCGAGGAGGAAAGCGCCCGTCGGTCGAAACCGTAAACCAGAGAAACAATAATTACGGACAGCACCGAAATTATCACAATGCCGGAAATTATCGGGGAAACGCTGTTCAGATAAAGCGGCACGACTACCTTCCATATCAGGAGAATCGTCAGAATAAACGACAGCACCGCACGAAGCCCGGTCTGCCCCGCGAAGAATATCAGCACCGCGATGAATATGGCAACCAGCAGTATTTCCCACGGCAGGCGGTAGTGATCGGTCATTGAAACGGAAAGTATCTCCCCGTCGCGGTGGCTTATCCGGACATACGCCGTGTCCCCGGGCTGGAACACCTTGTCTATCTCCAGCGAGCCAGTGAGCATATTAACGGCTGTGTACCGCTGCCCTCTGAACTGCCCGTCAAGGAACTCGATATCGCAGTTCTGGTCGCCGGAACGTACAAGCCCGGTGTCGATTATCATGCTGTCGTCAACGGAGATAACCCTTGCCGGAACGCGCTCAGTCCCCTGATATATCAGCTTGTTTTCAAACCCCGTGGGAACGAATACGAGCACGATTATTGAAATGAGAGTTACCAGCACGGGTGAATAATACCGCAGTCTTTCGGGAGTGAAGAATGTTTTAAGTCTGTTCATAAATGCCTTTCTGTACCCGAAAAACTCCGCTTCCGCAAATCGCAGAAACGGAGCCGGGAGGATTTTTCATTGCGCTTACTTTACGCCGGTGAGCGCTGCAAGCTTGTCGTATATCTTGGTGTTGTCATAATATCCGTTGAAGAGGCTGGCGCCAGCGCCCTTTGCGTATACTGCAACCGGAAGTCCGGTGTGCGCGTAGGAAGCGAAGTTAACGCCGGACTTGTTGTTCAGCAGGTGTGTGATGGTAACGGTAAGCGGCTCGTAGCTTCCGTACAGCAGGTATTCTTCCTGAGTTTCAACCTTTTCACCGCTCATGGTCTTGTCGTAGGCTGCCTTGAGCTTGTTGTACTCATAATCGGTGAGAACGAGGTTCGGGTTCTTCTCAGCGTCCCTGTCGTCTGCGGTCATCAGACTGAACAGGCGCTTTACGTCCTTGAGTACTGCGCTGAAGGAGGTCTTGTTCTCCTTGTACTTTGATACATAGTCGCTGTCAAACTTTGCGTAGGAGAGCTTCTGGTTCTTGAGGTTGGTGAGGTAGGTGTCGTAGTCAGTGCCTGCATAACCGATGGTAAGTCCGCCTGTTTCGTGGTCGCCGGTGACGATGATGAGGGTCTCGTCCGGGTGCTGCTTGTAGAACTCCAGAGCCTTGTCAACGCCCTTGGAAAGCGCCAGAGTATCGGCGATGGTGGACTTGGCGTCGTTAGCGTGACATGCCCAGTCGATCTTGCCACCCTCTACCATCATGAAGAAGCCGTTGTCGTTGTCGAGCATTTCGATTCCCTTGTCAACGTAATCCGAAAGGCTCCACTCGCCTTTCTTGCGGTCGTTGCTGTAGGACATCGAGTCGCTGTCTGCAAGCGTCTCAGCGATGAGAATGGATTTGCCGTCCTCCGGGGTAAGCTTTTCAGCTTCGGCGTATGTTGTGATGACATTGTAGCCTGCTTCCTCTGCAAGATCGTATACGCTGGTCTGGTCCTTGTTGTTGCCGGTGGGCTTCTTAAGCGCACCGCCTGCGAAGTAATCGAAGCCGCTCTCTACCATTTCAACGCCTATCTCATAGTAGTTGTTTCTGCTTGCCTGGTGAGCGTAGTAAGCAGCGGGAGTTGCGTGGTTCAGATTTACAGAAGAGATAACGCCGATCTTGTAGCCCATCTGGGATTTCAGCTTTTCAGCAATGGTCTCATACTCTGTGGTCATGGTCTCGTCCATGTTGATGGTGCCGCTGTAAGTCTTGTGTCCGGTGGAGAGGGAGGTCGCGGTGGAAGCGGAATCCGGGCAGAAAGAGGAACTGTCATATGTATTTGCGGAGCCTACTACCGGGAATTTCGTAAAGTTGAGGTGTCTGTTTGCCTCAAGGATATCGTTGTTGTTGGCGTCAGCGAGCGCGCTGTAATAGTCAGCGGTGATCTGGGTCTGGGGAAAGCTCATTCCGTCGCCGATGAACATGAATATGTACTTCGGCATTGTCCCGGTGTACTTCTGCGCGCCAGATGTAACGGTGGTCTTGGCTCCGTTTGCCGCGGATACTGCGAGGGTTGTCGCTCCGGCTGTGATAAGCGTAGCAGCTGCACAGACGGAAGCAATGATCTTCTTTGCTTTGGTCATTGTTGTTCTCCTTTTTATTCGTTTGTCGTTCCGTTTTTCGGTACAGTCATATTATACAGGAAGAATATTAAATCCAAAAGCGCTAAAGTGTGAAATTATCGTTAAATAAAGGGCGAAAAATCTCCGAATGATCCGGTTTTGCCGCTTCGGGGAAATCGCTTGATTTACGGTTTCGTGCAGTCAGCATAAATGCCAATGAATTTTGAATATCCACCGCGCGTTATTTATATCGCAGACAACAATGAACTTCCCCAGTAAAAGCAGACAATGACAAAAAACCTCCTATGGTATAAAAGAAACCACAGGAGGGTCTTGCTATGCCAGAAAAAAACGCAATCTGCCGGTTCAGCTTTCTTTCACAAGGTCGTAAAGATAAGCGCTGTCGTCAAGTTTTCTTGTGCGGATATTGTTCATTCCAAGGTGGACATATTTGTCGCGCTTCAGGACAGCGTCCGTTTCAAGGAGAACCGGACAGCCTCTTCTCTGTCCTTCATCAAAGGCGATGTCAAGCGCTTTTCGCATAAAGCCCTGCCCCTGATACTGCTTGCGTACCACCAGCATTCCAACAAAAACGCATGGCTTTTTCTGCTTTTTTAAGGTGGTTTCGAATGACTCCCCACCCTTTTTCATGACTGATAACATTCGCATGGCGCCCTTAAAACCAAGCGTCCTGAATACGGCTTTCAGCAGAATAATACCAGCGGACGACGGCAACTTATCCCTGGAATATTTATAGGCTACGAACGCCTCGTGATTTTCGCTGGTGCTGAAAAGACAGCCTCCAGCCAGCATCGCGCGGACATAACCGCATATGTATTCCTTTACGCTGTCCCTGCTGTCATAGAGAAAGGACATTCCCCTTTCGCCGTCGGCGTATTCAAAATCCGCGAAAGCCTCGCCTATTTCCTCAATTTCACGCTCGCTGAGTTCTGTAACTCTGACCATAATTCCTCCATTCATTTTGCCGACGGACTTTTATCCCCCACGAACCAGTAATCGCACATCTCACCGCCAGAAGCCAGCGTCTGCCTGCGAATAAGCTTTGCGTGCATAAGACTTGCCGAGAGCAGATCGATCTCGCACATGACCGGAAGTACTTCAAGATAGCCCTCCCTGCGCGCGAAATCGTTCAGCGGACATCTGGTGAAATGATAATAGAACCCCTCTGAGTGCTTCGTTTTGTCGAAATTAAAGTCCCACGAAACCCCTTTGTACTGCGGGTGAACTTCAAGCCACTCTGCGTTCTTGTGCATCTTTTTTTCCAGCCTGGCAAGTCCGGACTTGTTGGCGTTCACGAATATTCCCACCGCTTTCATTAGCGGAAATCCCATTACCTCGTGAGTGATTTCCCGCAGGTCGTTAATGCTTATTTTACCGTCTGCCGCTTCCCATATGGCAAAAAAGATCAGACCTTCGTACATGTTCGATGACATCGGATTATCCTTTCCGATGTCGTCTGCGCGGTTAAGCATATCGCGGTAAATCGCGTCTGCCTTCTGTAACAGCGACGCTGTTTCTTCTTTTCCGAACCGCCTGACAAGCCCTTTTTTGACAATCGGGATTATCATTTTCCAGTACTTGTTCGTGTATTCCATCATAATTTTATCCTCCACCTTTCCGCATGAGTTAGTCAAAACTACCCGAATTCATTATATCACAAAAGTGCAGGCATGTCAAGAAAAGAATTAATAAGACTTCACATTATTACACGAACCCTGCAAACGAGCGGTGTTTGAGCGCGTTTTCCAACAACTCAGTCAATCTTTCCGGAGGGCATGCAAAGCACGGAATATCCAACGCCGCGACCTTCCTGGCAAGATTCTCGTCGTATATCGGCTTTCCGCTGTCGGATATGGCAAGCAGTACTACGACATTCACGCCGGAACTCCGCAGTTCTACCAGCCTGCAGAGCAGCCCGCTGCGGTTCAGCGCGGAAGTCACACTGCGCCGCAGATCGTCAGAAATGCGACGGTTTATGTCCTCCACTATTTTTGCGATATAGCGCCGCGCGTTGTCCTTTGCCCTTGCGGGTATCTGATCCTTGAGCGTAAGCAAAAGCGCTGACCTTATAAGGTCACCTCTAAAAACCTTGTTTGAGTGAAAATGTG
>ULTX01068171.1_pt1 | contig 41167 bp, 30 predicted proteins | sample 1958041 | NCBI WGS metagenome assembly ULTX01 (sample SAMEA4835747, study PRJEB28245) | human gut metagenome | biome: gut microbiome; material: fecal sample | place: Denmark | collected 2008
GAGGTTGAAGGTGTCGAACGTTCCGATTACTGGAATGAATGTCTCTTTGAAATGTTGAAGGAAGGCAAATTGAGTCTTAGCCATAATGAGAATACGCTGGTTGTTTCTTTCGAGAGTATCAATTATCAATACCAGTATGATATTCAATATCAATATTATTTGGAAGGATACGACCGTAATTGGAGTAAACCATCTTCTAATCAGTTGGCACGATTTGTAAATTTGCCTTCGGGCAGCTATGTGCTTCATGTAAAGGCTATCTGCAGAAGTAATGGTAGAGAATTGGGAGAAACAACTTTGGAGATTCATATAGCCCAACCTTGGTGGAATACCTGGTGGGCATGGATTATCTATCTCTGTATTTTTGCTGCCATCTTATATTTTGTCTGGCAGTATTACAAAGAGCGCTTACAGCGAAAGTATTATGATGAGAAAATCAATTTCTTCGTTAATACTGCTCATAACATACGTACTCCTTTGAGTCTCGTGTTGGCTCCTCTTGATAATCTGGCTAATGATTCCAGCTTGAGTGAGAAAAGTCGTGGATTCTTGGATATGGCGCATCGCAACGGCAACAAACTATTGAAGATGGTTACAGAATTGCTTGACTTCCAAAAGATAGAGCAGTCTGCCGAACAGGTTCGCCTGCAAGATATAGAATTGCCGATGCTTTTACGTGTGCAGTTGGAAAAGTTTGTATTGGCAGCTCAGGAGAAGCATATTCAACTGTGTATTGAAACGTGTCCGCAGCAACAGATTCATTCTGATGTCAAAATGATGGATCTGATATTGGAAAATCTTCTCTCGAATGCTATCAAATATACACCTCAAGGTGGAAAGGTTTCGTTGTCGGCTTCTGTTGAAGGTAAGATGGCTATGATTCATGTATGTGATACAGGTATAGGTATTCCAAAGGCCGAAATTAAGAGTATCTTCAAGACCTTCTTCAGGGCTTCTAATGCGATAAATTCTCAGGAAATGGGAAGTGGATTAGGACTGATGCTTACACGAAAGCTTGTAGAGAAATTAGGAGGAAAGCTTAGTTTCGTAAGTGAGGAAGGAAAGGGTACTACTTTCTGTGTGAAGATGCCATTAGGTCATGTAACAGATACTTCTGTCCGGCTTGTAGGAGAAAAGAAAAATGTTGCAACTGAATCTTCTTTAGCTGAAGATAAGCATGATGAAACTTGCCAGACTGTGTCTTCTGCGGTTCAGCAGGATGCTGATGTTTCAACGGATACACTTCTTTTTGTCGATGACAATGAAGATCTTCGCAAATATATCAGAATGACTTTTGGTGATTCTTATCAAGTAGTTGATGTGGAGAGTGCAGAGGCTGCCTTGAAATATCTGAAAGAGGGCGGGGTATGTGATATCGTTGTTTCTGATGTCATGATGCCGGGAATGCACGGAGACGAGTTCTGTCGCAGCATCAAGGAAAATAAGGAAACCTCATGGCTGCCTGTTATCCTGCTGACTGCTAAGGCTGGTCGTGACTTTATGATAGAGGGACTCGGACTTGGTGCTGATGACTATATAGCCAAGCCATTCGATACTGCTATTCTTGCGAGTAAGGTTGCCAGTATTTTGAAGAATCGTCGCCGGTTGAGTCAGTATTATATGGACAGAAGCCTTGCTCTTGTTAAAGGAGAGGTTGCTTCTGAGTCTGCTTCTTCCGAGCAGATTGTGGGTTCTGATTCTTCCTATGAACACTTGGAACCTACTGGAGCTTCTGAAGAGAAAAAGGATGATACTGTCTTGAATAAGCAAGGCCAGACATTCGAAAAAGTGGCAGAAGCTGTTCTGGATCCGCAAGACCAGGCTTTTGTAGATAAAGCTACCCGTTTGGTGTTGACTCATCTGAGCGACACAGACTTTAATATCGACCGACTCTGTAGAGAGATGGCGATGAGCAGAACGCTTTTCTATGGTAGGCTGAAGACTCTTACGGGTCAAAGTCCGCAGGATTTTATGCGTTTGATACGTCTGGAGCAGGCTGCAATCTTCCTGAAACAGGGGGATAGTGTGCTGGATGTATCTGTGAAAGCCGGTTTTGTAAATGTGAAGTACTTTAGTACTGTATTTAAAAAGCACTTTGGGGTTTCTCCAAGTAAGTATCTGTAAATTAGAGTTTTAAATTCAAAGAAAAGGTTTCTGTTTAGACGATATGTCTGAATTGAAACCTTTTTTTGTTTGTTATCTAACCCTCTGAAAGTTCCTTTTCTTTATCTTTGCAACCAGATTCTGTTACGTAAGTCAAACAGTTATTTAAAAAACGAAACAATAACAATATAAACATAAAAATGAAAAGGAACTTTTTGAAAATTAGCCTCTTTTTAATAGGCGTCTTCACATGTTTTTCATGCGAAGCAAGTACGTTGCACTCATCCAGCAGTTCTGATGGTGTAGGCGAATCCATGCCTACTGCCCAGCAATGGAATAAAGATGTTGTGGGGTGGAATCTTGGCAATGAATTCGAGTGCTCAGCTCCTGGCCAGGATGGTGAGTCGATGCAGATTGGCAACCCTGATGGTTCTATCCATGCAGAGACAGCCTGGGGCAATCCCGTTGTTACCAAGAAGATGATACAAGCCGTGAAGAAGGCAGGTTTCAATGCCATCCGTATTCCAATCCGTTGGCAGTGCCACATTACCAACGCTCAGGCGATGAGCATCGACAAGGCTTGGATTGCTCGCATCAAGGAGGTGGTGGGCTGGTGCCTTGACAACGGTTTGAAGGTTATCATCAATGTGCATCATGAAAAATGGCTCGAAAGTCGTCCTACCTATCAATATAAGGAAGAAAACTGCCAGAAGCTTGCGCTCCTCTGGATGAATATCGCCTCTGAGTTTGCCAATTATGACAGTCGCTTGGCTTTCGCCGGTACCAATGAGGTTCACATCAGGGACAACTGGGGCAAACCTACTGCCGAGAACCTCGAAGTGCAGAATGCTTACAATCAGATATTCGTGGATATGGTTCGTGCCACAGGCGGCAACAATGCCAAGCGCCACCTCATCTTACAGACTTACGTTTGCAACCCTTGGTTTGGCATAGAGAATGGAGATTTCATCATTCCGAAGGATGCCGAAGGCAATGGCAACAACTATATGAGTGTGGAATTCCACTACTATCAGCCATGGAGCTACGCCGGCGATTGCACCTACGATTACTGGGGTGATGCCTACAAGGATGCTGGCAAGATACCTGCAGAAAACGAGAAGACGATGATGGATTTCTTCGACAAGGCGGTGAATACCTGGAGCAACAAAGGACTGGGTATCGTAATAGGAGAGTGGGGAGTAACCGATCACTATAAGTCAAACTCAGAGAAAGTGCATGAAAACATGACCTACTACTGTAAGTTCTTGACTACGGAGGCTCGCAAACGAGGCTTCTCTACTTTCGTTTGGGACAACAACCACTTCGGCAACGGCTCTGAGAAGTATGGCATCTTCGACCGTTTCAAGAGTATGAAGGTGAATGCTCCTTGGATTCTCGAAGGAATCTTTGGGAAAGAATAATGTTAAACTAAAAACAAAAATATCAATTATGAGAAAGAAAACTATGTTTCTCGGCCTGCTTGGTGCAGGTTTGATGTGGATGCCTGCTTCTGCCATTCTCGCTGCCCAGATGAACAATGCAGCGATGAGCGTTCAGCAGAACCAAGGCATCAAGGGTACAGTGGTGGATGCCACTGGCGAAACCTTGATTGGCGCTAGCGTGAAGGTGGCTGGTACAACCAACGGTGCCGTTACCGATATAGATGGTAACTTTACGTTGAACTGCAAGCCTGGAGTAACGCTCGAAGTGAGCTACATCGGTTACAAGACGATGACCGTGAAAGCTGCTAATGGCATGAAAATCACGATGCAAGAGGATGGTAAGGCCTTGAATGAGGTCGTTGTTACCGCCCTTGGTATCAAGCGCGACCGCAAGGCTTTGGGCTATGGCTTGGAGGAGGTTAAAGGTGAGGAACTTACCAAGGCGAAGGAAACCAACGTCATCAACTCTCTTTCAGGTAAGGTGGCTGGTCTCGTTGTGCAGAACACCGCTGGCGGTGCTTCTGGTTCTACCCGCGTGCTTCTTCGTGGTAATACAGAAATGTCAGGCAATAACCAGCCTCTCTACGTGGTGGATGGTGTGCCTTTGGATAATACCAACTTTGGCAGTGCTGGTGAAGGTGGTGGTTATGACCTCGGTGATGGCATCTCTGCCATCAATCCTGACGACATCGAGACGATGACCGTATTGAAAGGTCCTGCTGCCTCTGCCCTCTATGGTAGCCGTGCTTCCCATGGTGTTATCTTGATTACGACCAAGAAGGCGGAGAAGGATAAGGTGGCTGTAGAATATAATGGCTCTTTCACCATCGATACCCAGTTGGCTAAGTGGAACGACATCCAGGAAGTGTATGGTATGGGATATGGTGGCAAGTTGCCTACTTCTAGTACTTCTGGAACCAACTCCAGTTGGGGACCTAAGGCGGATGACTTTGTTTATAAGTATTTTGATGGTCAGGAGCATGCTTTCATGATGTATCCTAATAATGCCTCTGATTTCTTCCGCACTGGTTTGACCGCTCAGAACTCAGCCATCCTCTCTGTTAACTCTGGTAAGACTGGCATGCGCTTCTCTGTCACTGACATGCGCAACAAGGATATTCTGCCTAACACCAACATGAGTCGTGACAACTTCAACCTGCGTGTCAACACATCAGCTGGTCCTGTGGATTTCGACTTCACTGCCAACTATACCCGTGAGGATGTAAAGAACCGTCCTGCCTTGGGTGATTCTCAGAGCAATGTAGGTAAGAACCTCATGACTTTGGCTGGTACATACAACCAGGCATGGCTCAAGAACTATGAGGATGCCGATGGCAACTACCAGAACTGGAATGGTAACGACCAGTATAACAAGAACCCATATTGGGATCTCTATAAGAACAGCAATACATCTAAGAAGGATGTGTTCCGCTTGACAGGTAAAGCTATCTGGAACATCGACAAGCACTTGAAGTTGCAGGGTACCATCGGTACCGACATCACCAATATGAACTTCGAGGACTTCATCGCCAAGACCACTCCTGGTACACCTGCAGGAAAGCTTACCGACCAAATCTTCAATAACCGCACACTGAATGCGGAGCTCCTCGCCCTCTACAACAATTCATGGGGCGACTTCGATGTCAATGCCACAGCTGGTGGTAACATCTTCAAGGTGAACAACAAGACCATCACCAACACCGGTCTCAACCAGCAGATGAATGGCATCAAGAACATCATGAACTATCAGGAGCAGAACACTCGTGAGAGCATGTACAAGAAGCAGATTAGCTCTCTCTATGCCAGCGCAAGCATCGGCTACAAGCATACTTACTATCTGGAGGGAACCATCCGTGGCGATAAGTCATCTACGCTCCCTACCAGCAATAATACATACGTTTACCCATCTGTATCAGGTAGCTTGGTATTCTCTGAGTTCATCAAGAACAAGAAGATTATCAACTATGGTAAGGTACGTGCATCTTGGGCTAAGGTAGGTAGCGATACCGACCCTTATCAGCTTGCACTCAACTACTCCACAGGCAAGTACAGCTATGCTGGCTATACCATCGGTATGATTAGCAATGCTACCCAGCCAAACAAGGACTTGAAGCCAACCATGACAGGCTCTTATGAGTTGGGTTTGGAGATGAAGTTCTTCAATGGTCGCTTGGGCTTGGATGCCACCTATTATAATCAGAACTCCAAGGACCAGATCTTGAGCCTTGCCTCTACCACTACTTCTGGCTACTCTTACCGCTTGGTAAATGCCGGTGAGATTCAGAATAAGGGTATCGAGATTGCCCTCAATGGTCGTCTGCTCCAGATCAAGGACTTCGGTTGGGACATGGGTGTCAACTTCTCCAAGAATACCAACAAGGTGAAGTCGCTTGTAGATGGCATGGACTATTTCGAGTTGGCTAAAGCTACCTGGTGCGGCGTATCTGTAGGTGCCGAGGTAGGAGAGAATTATGGTGCTATCCGTGGTAAGGACTTCAAGCGCACTGCTGATGGACAGGTGATTATCAATCCAACAAGCGGTTTGCCAGAGGTTGACCAAACAGTGAAGACCATCGGTAACTCTTCTTGGGATTGGACAGGTGGTTTCTATACCACATTCTCTTACAAGAACTTCCGACTCTCTGCATCCTTCGATGTGAAGGTGGGTGCCGACATCTATTCTATGTCTATGAACTCTGCTTATAAGACTGGTAAGGCAAAGCAGACCTTGGCTGGTCGTGATGAGTGGTATGCTTCTGAGGAAGCTCGTGAGGCTGCTGGTATGACAGATGAGCAGTGGCGTGCTGCTGGCAATGCCAAGGGCTTTGTGGCTCCAGGTGTCATCGACAATGGTGATGGAACTTATCGTCCAAACGATATCGCAGTCAACCCAGAGACTTATTGGAAGGCTATTGCCAACAATGTGCAGAGTGCCTTTGTATATGACAACTCTTACGTGAAGTGTCGTGAGATTACCTTCGGTTATACTTTCCCTGAGAGTTTGTTGGGCAAGTGGGTCAAGGGCTTGAATGTTTCCTTCGTGGCACGTAACCCATTCATTGTTTGGAAGAACATTCCTAACATCGACCCAGACTCAAGTTATAATACTTCTGGACTCGGTTTGGAGTATGGTTCTTTGCCATCTCGCAAGAGCTATGGTATCAACGTGAATGTGAAGTTCTAACTTTATTTTAAAAGACAAGAAAAAATGAACAATATAATCAAGAAATATATAGGCAAAGGCGGTTTCGCCATGGCTATGCTGTTGATGGCTACTGGCGGTGTGATGACTTCTTGCTCAGACGATATGATGGAGCGCACCAACACCGATAAGACCAAGGTGAACCAGCTGGACCCTAATGCGCAGTTGACAACATCTTTGTTGCAGACTTATGGTGACTTTAGTTTGATGGATACCTATCGTAACTATATCACTGGTTTCACTCAGCATTTTGCTGGTGGTTGGAATGTGACCAATTACGCAGGTGCCGTACATCATGAGGATGACGTCGCCCGTCGTATCTGGGACCGTTATTATGAGGTGGCTATCAAGAATCTCGTAGATGCCATCCACAAATCTGAGGACAAGGCTAACCTGAATGCTGCCCTCCGCATCCATCGTGTCTATCTACTTTCTGTATTGGCAGATACTTATGGTGACATTCCTGCTTCAGAGGCAGGTTTGGGTTACATCTCAGGTATTTCCAATCCTAAGTATGATACCGTAGAGGACTTGTATGGTTGGTTCTTCACCGAGTTGGATGCTTGCGAGCAACAGTTGGGTACTGGTACCGACCATATCTCTGGCGATGTTACCAGCATGGGTGGTGATGTGGCTAAATGGAAAAAATATGCCAACTCTCTGCGTATGCGTTATGCGATGCGTATCTCTGATGTAAATCCAAGCAAGGGTCAGGAAGAGTTTGAGAAGGCGATGAACCATGCCGATGGCTATATTGCATCAGCTGCTGACGATGCTTATATCAAGTATGCTGATTCACCTTATACCTATTATGATGGTGCCAACGACTACGACTTCCGTACCAATGCCTTGGGCGAGATTCTCTATGGTCAGGATCCATCGTCGCCAACTTTCGTCAGCTCGACATTGTTCTATCAGTTGCAGAATACAGGCGACCCTCGTCTCTATCGCATCTGTCGTCACTACTACAATATCAAGCGTAGCCAGGTGAAGCCTGACAAGGAGCAGAACATCGACCTTACCGATGAGGTGTTGGCTTATTTCCAGCGCAACAATATCGGTGAGGAACCATGTAATACAGGTTCGGCGTGGTATGAGAACTGGATGAATGTAGCTGCTGCTGCTGAGTTCCCTACCTTGGCAAAACTTGCTGAGCAGGATGCCAACAGTTATGACAACTCCGACTATCGTGCCCGCTTGATGCGTCCTTGCTTGAACATCGATTTCGAGATGCCTTCATGCCCTGGTATCCTCATCACTTCTGCCGAGGTGGATTTCCTTTTGGCTGAGGCTAAGACCAAGGGATGGAACGTAAGCGGTGATGCCGAGAGCCATTACGAGGCTGGTGTGCGTGCTTCCATGGAGATGCTCAACAATTATTATCTTACATCCAATAAGATTTCTGAGGATGAAATCAATGCGTTTATCGCCAACAATCAGTTGGGCGAAAATCCAAAGCAAACCATCAACACACAGGCTTGGATTCTCCACATGATGAACCCATCTGAGGCTTGGGCGAACATGCGTCGCTCCGACTATCCTGCCTTGTTGGATCGCAGTCGTTTGGCGACATTCCCTGGTGATGGTTTCGTATATGACGACCCTAATATGTCAATGCCTACTCGCTTGCGCTATCCTGAGTTGGAAGGTCAGTACAACAGTGTGAACTATAAGGCTGCCATCGAGCGCATGGGTGGTACTGATGACTGGCACAAGAAGTTGTGGTGGGATAAGTCGGATGTCAACGTACAGGGCGACTTCAATCCTCCTTACGGCAAGGGCTACATTAAGTAATTAAGAATTAATAATTAAGAATTAATAATTAGGGGCTGACGCCTTTATGAATAAATATTATTAAGATGAAAAAGATAATGAATCAATATATGGGTAAGGTGTTGAAGTCATGGATGATGCTTTTCGCCATTAGCTTCGCACTCGCAGGCACTGCTACACTGTCTTCTTGTTCCTCTGACGACGATCCTTTCTTCACCGTATCAGAAGATGACGATCCTCGTATCTTGAACACCGACTTGGCTGACCAGACGTTGGATCGCAAGACCAAATTGAACTTGGAAATTAAAGTCACTCCTGTTCACTACACCACTGTGACATGGCTCTTGGATGATACTCAGATTGCTGAGGGTACAACCATCGACCAGACTTTGCCAGTGGGCAATCATACTTTGAAGATTGTGGCAACCACCACCAAGGGCAAGAGCACATCCCGCACCTTGAACGTTACCGTGACTCCTGCTGCCGACGACCCAGCTCTCGGCACCAATGCCATCGAGCTTTGGGTAGCTCCGGGTGCTGAGACCACTATCCATAATTGCAAGAATCTCGGTACAGTTACTAAAGTAATGGTAGGTGGCAAGGAAGTGGCCTTCGAAATCTTGGAAGAGGGCACAGCCATGAAGCTCACCGCTCCTGCCGATTTGGAGAATGGCGACTATGCCATCACGCTCGTGGATGGCGATGGAGTGGAGTTCCCTGGCGGCACCATCAAGGTAACCTCCGAGCCTAAGCCTTCTATGGAGAATACCCTCTGGGAAGGTCATCACTATGTATCTTGGGACTTGGGAGAGGGTGACCCTAACAAGAGCTTCAACCTCATCACCAAGGACCAGGTAGCTAAGTGGAAGGAGGGGCAGACCCTCCGAGTTTACTGCTCGATGAAGGATGACGATAAATACCATCAGATCAAGCTTGCCACCACCTGGTGGACCGACTTGACTTCTCCATACGAGTTTGGTGAGGGCAATGTCGTGAAGTTTGTGTTGACCCAGGATGCACTCGACAAGATAGCTGCTCAGGATGGGTTCATCTGTGTGGGACATGGCTATTATGTAGATAAAGTAACTATTGAATAATATATTAGAAAGATTTCCGCTTTTATCATAAAGCGTCAAACCTTTACTGTTTATGAAGAAAATTTTATTATCTATTTCATTATTGGCATTGGCTTATACAGCCAGTGCCAATGTTCCGGTTATCAAGAGCGACCCTAAGATTGAGGCTCAGGTAGAACAAACCCTGAAGAAACTCACCTTGGAGGAAAAGATAGGTCAGATGATGGAATTGGTGACCGACCTCTTTGGTGCCAACGACAAGAACGGTGTGTTCTATATCGACGAGCACAAGACCGATTCTATCCTTTCCCGCTATAAGATTGGCTCTATCCTCAACGCTCCAAATACCTGCGCACCAACCGCCAAGCAGTGGGAGAAGTACATTGCGCAAATCCAGAAGATCTCGATGAAGCGCATCGGCATCCCTTGTGTCTTCGGTCTCGACCAGAACCACGGTTCTACTTATACACAGGGCGGAACCCTCTTTCCGCAGAACATCAATGTGGCTGCCACCTTTAATCGTGAGATAGCTCGCCGTTCGGCTGAGGCTACCGCTTATGAGACTCGTGCCGTGAGCGTGCCTTGGACTTACAGTCCTACCGTTGACCTCGGTCGTGATGCCCGTTGGCCTCGCATCTGGGAGAACTTTGGCGAGGATTGCTACCTCAGTTCTGAGATGGGCAAGGCGATGGTCTATGGTTTCCAGGGCGAGGACCCAAACAACATCGACCAGTATCACATTGCCACTTCAATGAAGCACTTCATGGGCTATGGTGTGCCTTGGACCGGTAAAGACCGTACGCCAGCCTATATCTCTCCTGCCGACTTGCGAGAGAAGCACTTCGCTCCTTTCCTGGCGGGTCTGCAGGCTGGAGCCTTAACCGTGATGGTGAATTCCGCTTCCGTCAATGGTATGCCGATGCATGCCAACAAGGACATCCTGACAGGATGGCTGAAGGAAGAGACAGGATGGGATGGTGTGCTCATCACCGACTGGGCAGACATCAACAATCTCTATACTCGTGAGATGGTGGCAAAGGACAAGAAGGATGCGCTCCGCATCGCCATCAATGCCGGTATCGACATGATTATGGAACCTTATTCTTGCGATGCTTGTGGCTATCTTGTAGAACTGGTGAAGGAAGGTAAGATTCCGATGAGTCGCATCGACGATGCCTGTCGCCGTGTGCTTCGCATGAAGTACCGTCTCGACCTCTTCAAGAACCCAACCCAGAAACTGAAGAATTATCCTAAGTTTGGTGGTGAGGAGTTTGCCAAGCTCGCCTTGGAGGGAGCTACCGAGAGTATGGTGCTCCTGAAGAACGAGGGTAATATCCTTCCTTTGCAGCATGGCAAGAAGATTCTCCTTACAGGTCCTAATGCCAATCAGATGCGCTGCCTGGATGGTGGATGGAGCTATACCTGGCAGGGGCATCGTGCCGATGAGTTTGCCGGCAAGTACAATACCATCTATGAGGCATTCTGTAATGAGTATGGCAAGGAGAATGTTATCTTGAACCAGGGTGTTACCTATAATGAGAAGGGAAAATACTGGGAGGAGAACGAACCTCAGATTCAGGGGGCAGTGGCTGCAGCGAAGGATGCCGACGTCATCGTGGCTTGCATTGGCGAGAACTCCTATACAGAGACTCCGGGCAACCTGACCGACCTTTGGCTCTCAGAGAACCAGCGCAATCTGGTCAAGGCTTTGGCTCAGACAGGCAAGCCTGTCATCTTGGTGCTGAATGAAGGTCGTCCTCGTCTCATCGCTGACATCGAACCATTGGCACAGGGCATCATCAACATCCTTATCCCTGGCAACATGGGCGGCGATGCTTTGGCAAACCTGGTATCGGGCAAGTCAAACTTCAGTGGCAAGATGCCTTACACCTATCCTAAGGAAATCAATTCGCTCGCCAACTATGACTTCAAGAAGAGTGAGGAGGTGAGTACGATGGAAGGTGCTTACGACTACAATGCGAAGATTACCCAGCAGTGGGGCTTCGGATATGGTTTGAGTTATACCACTTACAAATATAGCAACCTGAAGGTTTCTCAGTCTGATTTCCGCCACGGCGACATCATCAAGGTGAGCGTGGATGTGAAGAATACGGGAAAGGTGGCAGGCAAGGAGAGTGTTCTCCTGTTCAGTAGCGATCTCATCGCTAGTATGGTGCCTGATGGCCGTCGTCTCCGTGCCTTCGACAAGGTGGAACTTCAGCCTGGTGAGACCAAGACCATGATATTTGAATTAAAGGCAGACGATTTGGCCTTCGTAGGTTGGAATGGCAAATGGAGATTGGAGGAAGGCGACTTCAAATTGATGATTGCCGACCAGAGTGCCGATATCCATTGCACTGATACTTATCAGTGGTCTACTGCCAACCGATAATGTATATTTAAAAGATGATTTAAAGAAAAGAGCGTGCCAAGAGTGGTGCGCTCTTTTTGTTTGCATAGTAAAATGCAGAAGAGTTAAATATCTACAAGAATCCCCCATGATGTTTGGTGGTATGTCTTGAAATGATTACTTTTGCAAATCATAATTTTTGCAGATTTACAGAATCATTCAAAACAAGGATAAATGGAAATAGTAATTGGAATCATCATAGGGCTTGCCATCGGATTCTTCGTGGGGAAACTGATGGAAGCAAAAAGTGCGGGAGAGGAGAAAACCCTGCTCGTAGCGAAGGCTCAGGTGCTGGCGGCTAACATTGAACAGATAAAACTGCATCATGCTTCTGAGGTTCAATCAATGAAATCTCAAATGGAGAACGAGCGGCTGTATGCGGCGAAACTCAGGGCGGAAAGCGACCAGCAGTGGGCACAGAAACTCGAGAGCCTGAAGCAGGAAATGCAGCGAATGACGATAGAACAGCAGAAGGTGGCGGCTGAGCAGCTGGCTGCCAAGCAGTCGGCTCTGCAGGAAAACAACCGTCTGCAGATGGATGAACTCCTGAAACCTATCAAGGAACAGTTTGCTGATTTCAAGAAATCGGTAGAGGAGAGCAAAACCCAGAACGAGGTGAACAAGAAGGAACTGCAGAACACCTTCGAGGCAACGATGAAACTCTTCCAGCAGGAACAGCAGCAGGCTGTTCTGAACCTGAAGGAGCAGACCGAGAAGATTGGCTCCGATGCTGCCAACCTGACCAAGGCATTGAAGGGCGACAGCAAGATGCAGGGCGACTGGGGCGAGATGGTGCTGGAAACCATCCTGGAGAACAGCGGACTTCGTAAAAATGAGGAATTCTTCATTCAGGAGAATACGAAAGATGAAGAGGGAAAGAACTATCGTCCGGATGTCATCGTCCGATTCCCGGAAGGCAGAAGTGTGGTCATCGATTCCAAGGTTTCGCTTACCGCCTATTCCGATGCTCTGGCAGCTGAAGATGAGGCTGAACAGGAACGCCTGATGAAGGCACATGCTCTGAGCGTACGAAAGCACATCGATGAACTGGCAGCCAAAGACTATTCCAAACTGGTGGATGATGCCATCGGTTTCGTACTGATGTTCATCCCTAACGAGACCAGCTATATCGCAGCCATGAAGCAGCAGCCTGGTCTCAGCCGTTATGCTTATCAGAAGAAGATTATCATCATCTCGCCAAGCAATCTGCTCATGGCACTCCAGCTGGCGTACAATCTCTGGCAGTATGACCGGCAGAACAAGAATGTGGAGAAAATCGTGAAGACGGCTGCTGACCTGTATGATAAGGTGGCTGGCTTCGAAGATACCTTTATGAGTGTGGGTGATCTGATAACCCGCCTTTCTGGTACTTTTGATAAGGCAAAGAAGCAACTCTATGACGGCACCGGCAATGTGATGAGAAGGGTAGAGAGCCTGAAGGGACTTGGAGTGACACCGAAAAAGCAGATCAAGGAACTGGATAATCTGTAAAGTGTATACTGATAGTCTACTACCGGTGAAAATGGAAACAGGGCGAAAAATATTTTTTGTTACCGAAACATTTCTAATTGTTCAATTTAAGTTTCTTATTGTTCAATATTTTGAAATAATCTCTAAAAAGGAGCGTTTTTTCAGATTAAATTCGTAATTTTGCCCCGACTCAACAGAAAAGAAATCATTGTATTGCTTATAAAAAGGTAAAAATTTACATAAAACAACATCAATAATTATTAATCATGAAACTGAACGAAATTCTTTCAGACAGCTTTAATGCTGCAGAATGGGAAGCTAAGGGTTATGAGCTTCCTAAGTATGACATCGCAGCCGTAGCTAAGAAGACTCACGACGAGCCTACTTGGGTTCACTTTGGTGCCGGTAACATCTTCCGTGCGTTCCCGGCAGCCATCCTTAACGATGCACTAAACACCGGTAAGTACGACCGTGGTGTCATCGTAGCAGAAAGCTTCGACTACGAAATTATCGACAAGGCTTATCGCCCTTACAATAATCTCTCTCTTCTCGTAAGCCTCCAGAGCAACGGAACCATCGAGAAGAAGGTCATCGCTTCTATCACAGAAAGCCTCAAGGCGGATAAACAGTTTGGTGAGGACTGGGCGCGTCTGGTCCAGATTTTCCAGGCTCCAAGTCTGCAGATGGTAACTTTCACCATCACAGAGAAGGGATATTCTTATAATGATGCCGATTTGGCACGTGGTCTTGATGCAGTATTTGCTATGGGTAAGCTTACCGCTCTTCTCTATGAGCGTTATAAGGCTGGCAAGTTGCCACTTACTCTTCAGTCTACCGACAACTGTTCTCACAATGGCGACCATGTTAAGGCTGGCGTAAAGGCTTATGCTGAGCGTTGGGCACAGGATGGTATCGTAGAGGCTGGTTTCGTAGATTATATCAATGACAGCAGCAAGATTACCTATCCTTGGTCTATGATTGATAAGATTACTCCTCGTCCACACGAGAAGGTACAGGCGATGCTCGCTGAGGATGGTTTCGAGGATAACAATACGATTTTCACCGAGAAGCATACCTTCACCGCTCCTTTCGTAAATGCTGAGGAAGTGCAGTATCTTGTTTGCGAGGATACTTATACCAACGGTCGTCCGCCATTGGAGTTGGGCGGTGCGCTCTATACATCCCGCAAGACTGTAGATGAGGTTGAGACCATGAAGGTAACCACCTGTCTGAACCCTCTCCATACAGCAATGTCAATCTATGGTTGCATGCTCGACTATACCTTGATTTCTGCCGAGATGGCTGATGAGGACCTTCGTGCCTTCATCCAGAAGATCGGTTATATCGAGGCGATGCCAGTGGTTACAGATCCAGGTGTATTGAACCCATACGAGTTTATCGGCACCGTTATCAACAAGCGTCTGCCTAACCCGTTCATGCCAGATGCTCCTCAGCGCATCGCTACCGATACCAGTCAGAAGCTCTCTATCCGTTTCGGTGAGACCATCAAGAAGTATATCGACCGCGGTCTCGACAAGAGCAATCTCGTGTTGATACCTCTGGTATTGGCAGGTTATGCCCGTTATCTCAAGGCATTGGATGATAACCTGAAGCCATTCGAGCCATCTTCCGACCCATTGTTGGCAGAACTGCAGGCTATCGTAGCTTCTCTGGAGGTAGGCAAGGCAAATCAGGACTACTCTTGCCTGAAGAATCTCTATTCCCGCAAGGATGTATTCGGACTCGATCTCTACGAGGCTGGCTTCGGCGAGCAGATTGAGGGTATGGTGAAGGAACTCTTTGTCGGCAAGGGTGCTGTAAGACAGACATTGCATAAATATGTTTCTGTAAGATAATTCATTTTTAAACTTATACATTATATAATATATATGGAAAGAACATGGCGCTGGTTTGGCAAGAAAGATAAGATTACACTTGCACAGTTGAAGCAGATTGGTGTTGAGGGCATCGTTACCGCATTGCACGATGTTCCTCTGGGTGAGGTTTGGACACGCGAGAAGATTCATGAACTCAAGGAGTACATCGAGTCTTATGGTATGAAATGGAGCGTGGTAGAGTCTTTGCCTGTGGTTGAAACCCTGAAATATGGCGGTCCTGACCGTGACCATCAGATTGAGGTTTACAAGGAAAGTCTCCGTAACCTGGGCGAGGAAGGCATCAAGTGCATCTGCTACAACTTCATGCCAGTTTTGGACTGGGCTCGTACCGATTTGTCTCACGACAATCCTAACGGAGCCAACAACCTCTATATGAACTGGGGCGAGTTTGCCTACTTTGATATCTATATCCTGCAGCGTGAAGGCGCTCGTGAGGATTGGGCTGAGTTCTCTAAGGAGCACAAGTGGGGCAGAGACCTCGTGGCTGAGGCTGATGAAATCAAGAAGACTTCTACTCCTGAGCAGGATCATGCCTTGGTAGAGAATATCATCATCAAGACCCAGGGCTTTGTATCGGGTAACTTCAGCGAGGGCGATTCTGCTCCTGTCCAGAAGTTCCGCGACCTCTTGAAGCTTTATGATGGCATCGACAAGAAGAAGTTGCAGGAGAATATGAAGTACTGGCTGGAGGCTATCATGCCTATCTGCGATGAGTACGATATCAATATGTGTGTTCACCCAGACGATCCTCCTTATCCTGTATTCGGTTTGCCAAGAATCATCGGTCGTGCCGAGGATATCCAGTGGATGTTGGATGCAGTGCCAAACAAGCACAATGGTTTGACTTTCTGTGCAGGTTCATTCTCTGCCGGCGAGCACAACGATTGTGTGGCGATGGCTAAGCAGTTTGCCGACCGCACTCACTTTGTTCATCTGCGCTCTTGCTACATCTTCCCTAACGGCAACTTTACAGAGGCTTCTCACTTGGGTGGTCGCGGCCATCTGATAGAACTTTGCCGCATCTTCGAGAAGGCTGAGCAGGAAGGCAAGTGCAATTCCGGTCGTCGTTTGCCTATGCGAGTAGACCACGGTATGACCTTCACTGATGAGCCGGGTGGCGTATTCGATGAGAGCAATCATGGTCACAATGCCGGTTACACTCTCCTTGGCCGTATGTTTGCCATGGGTCAGATTCAGGGTGTCATCGCAACAGTAGATGATGAACTGGGCATTGAGTATAAGCAGCCGGGATTCTATGATTAGTGATTAGTTATGAGTTATTAATTCTGATGAAATATAAAAAGGGCTAGCATGCACAAGCGCACGCTAGCCTTTTTGTTTTGGAAATGCTTATTTTTACTTAAATGCTTTAACAAGAAAGTCGCTGACAAGATGCGCCACTTGTTCTTCCTGATTGCCGAAACCATGATCGGCATCCTTCATCATGTGCCATTCACTCTGTTTGTTGAGATAATGGAAACGTTGACCATAAGTGTATGGGACAATTCGGTCTGCATCACCATGTAATATACATTCTGGACCTTGATAGTTCATGGCTGTTTCGTATATTGGCAAGTTTACGGCTGTTCGGATGTAGTTGCATCCTAAAGCCTTGCCGTTTCCCATTTCTATCTTTGACGGAGGATTCTTAGGGTCGTATATTTTTCCAAAAGTGTTGCCTCTTAATGCATCGTCACGCAGAACCGCTGCAGGAGCGAGAAGAACTACAGCTGAAATCGGCTTGATGTCAGTTTCCGGTTTTGCTGCAAGTTGTCCGCTGGTCATGGCTGTCACTACGCCTCCCTGCGAATGCCCGCCCATGGCTATTCCTGTCACCCAAGGTAGTGAGGACGCATAGCGCAAGATAGACTTGGCGTCCTCTATTTCGTTAGGTACCGTCATGTCTTCAAATCTTCCTTCGCTCTTCCCGTGTCCGTTAAAGTCGAAACGGAGTACGGCAATGCCTTTTTTATTGACGCTGTCCACGATGCAGTCAAAAAGTTTGCCTTCCTTGTTAGCGCTAAATCCATGGCATAGAACGAGGAGTGGACATTTTGTGGAGGCATCTGGAGTCTGAATTTTTACGTCAAGCTTTCCGTGATCGCCTTGTACGGTGATAAGTTCTGTTTTTGCATTCGCACTAAGAGCAAACATTGTGCAGATGGTGTAGATGGTAAGAATAATCTTTTTCATTTCTATATGTTTTTTGCTTGTTTTATTTGAATTCCCAGTTGCCGTACATGGGTAGGCAACTGGTTTTTTATAAGGGTTTTATAGGGTGTTTGAGGTTAATCATTTGCCTTAACCTCCTCAACATACTTCACCAGCGAATCCTTGCCGTTATGCAGATAGAAGTCTACACGAACCACGTGGTTGATGTCGGCATTGCCCTTCACCTTTATGTGTCGGGTCTTGCTGTACATCATCGTGTCGCGGCGTGAAGGATAGGATACGAGCTCGATGAGGTCTTTGGTAGAGTTGCCGCCCACATAATAGATGCCTACACTGTCTTTTCCGTTCTTGATGGCAGCAATCTTCGCCATCTTCTTGGCATGAGCCGCAGAGGTATCTATCGGGTAAAACTCGCTGGCAGCTACCGTGTCGCCGTCATGCTGGTCGGGTGCAAACTTGCAGCTGGTACCCATCGTAGTGATAAAGGATGTAGCAGCCAGGGCTGCCACAAAGTATAATATTTTCTTCATTGTTATTTCCTTTCTTTTCTTTAAAGAATCCTGTTTTGTTCGCAAAATGCGTTATCGGCTGCAAAAGTACAAAAAATAACTCGAAAAGCCATACCTTTTTTATCTTTTTCCTTTTAATACTTCGGATGGAGAGACGCGTGCTGAAGCTGGGCGGAAGGAGTTGTGGGGATGGCATGAAAGGAGTTGGAAGGTATGGATGGAATTCCGTGCAAAGATACAACTTTTCTCTGATACTGCCAAATTTGGGGGTGTGATAAGGAAATGTTTGAACAGTGCTTTCAGATTGAAAGTAGTTAAACTTCCTTACTCATAGTTTTGCGGGTAGCAACTCATAGTTTTACGGGTAACAACTCATAGCTTTGTTCTCTTAAAGTATAGAGTTAAGCAGTAAATCAGGTGTTTACGAGGATTATGAGGTTTTTACTGCAATGACTCAGTTCCTCAGTTTTTCTCTGACCCTTCACTTTTTCCTTTATTTAGAAGTTTATTATATATATAATATATAACAATTTAAAACAACTTTGAACTATAAGGGCTATATACCCCCTAGAAAAAAACTGAGGAACTGAGTCAATGATAGAGACTTAGAATCTTACTCTTGATACTGTTGAATATGTGCTTGTATTAAAAGTTAAGTGTTAGATTATCAGATAGATAAGATACTTGACGCCCTAAAATAGGGCGTCAAGTGTTTATTGTGATACCCATACGTCGTGAAACACGACGTATGGGTATGAAAAGGAGTTTCGTTACATTGAACTTTCAAATCGTAACTTGATGAGATCTGGCTGATTTACATCTCAACCACTACTTCATGCTTGCCTTGAGAGCAAGGAATGATGGTGCCTGAGATAGGAGTGCCATCCACTGTAATCTGCTTCACACCCTTCTGGTTTCCGCTAGGATTCTTTACTGTGATATGGTATTCGCCACCACGGAACTTGCGGGTTACCTCATACTCCTTAGCGGTACTTGGGAGACAAGGATCGATGAGCAAACCTTCATAATCTGGCTTGATGCCGAGGATGAATTCAGATACAGTATACCACATCCATGCCGCTGTACCGGTGAGCCAGGAGTTCTTTCCTTCGCCCGGTTTGGCTGCATCCTTACCGGCTACCATCTGGCAGTTTACGTAAGGCTCTACCTTGTGAAGTGTCTGATATTTTTCCTCTACATAGCTAGGCAGAATCTTGGTATAATGGCTCCAGGCATCGTTGCCTCGACCGGCTACAGTCTCTCCGATGATGACCCAAGGATTGTTGTGGCAGAAGATACCGGCGTTCTCCTTGTAGCCTTCAGGATAAGAAGAAATCTCACCCATTTCTACATGATAGGTGGTGTAAGCTGGATTGTTCAGCACCAGTCCGTGCTCGCATTCCAATCGTTTCTTGCTGCTGTCCAGTGCTTTATCGCAGAGTCCTTCTTCCAGACCGATACCAGCCATCGTACACCAGCCCTGGCTCTCAATGAAGATTTTGCCTTCCTCGTTCTCATCACTACCAATCTTGTTGCCGAAGAAATCGTAAGCGCGGAGGAACCATTCACCATCCCATCCATGCTGCTTTACAGCCTCGTTCATCTCATCTACAGCCTGCTGCATGCGCTCAGCTTCTGTCAAATAATCTTCCTCTGCAAGACCGGCTATTTCGCCCTCCTTGCTTTCCATAGCTTCCTTGGCAAGCTGCTTGCACAGAGCCACATAATCCTTGCCGGTAACAACGAACAGACCGGCTATCATCAGGCTCTCTGCCTTGCTTCCTTCGCCCTTGTTTTCGGTGGTCTGGAAACTCTCGTTAGGGTCCCAGGAGAAGCAGTTCAGGTTCAGACAGTCGTTCCAGTCGGCTCTTCCGATGAGTGGCAACTTGTGCGGACCCAGGTTGTTGATAACATGGTTCATCGAAATCTTGAGGTGCTCGAAGAGGCTTACTTCTGTGCCTGGCTGGTTGTCGAAAGGCACCTGCTCAGCGAGGATAGAGAAGTCGCCCGTCTCCTTGATATAGGCTACGGTACCGAAGATGAGCCAGCAAGGGTCGTCGTTGAAACCGCCACCGATATCGTTGTTGCCGCGTTTGGTGAGCGGCTGATACTGGTGGTAGCAGCCACCGTCAGGGAACTGGGTGCTGGCGATATCGATGATGCGCTGGCGGGCACGGGTAGGTATCTGATGAACGAAACCTACGAGGTCCTGGTTGGAATCGCGGAAGCCCATGCCTCGACCGATGCCGCTCTCGAAGAAACTTGCCGAGCGCGACATACAGAAGGTGATCATGCACTGATACTGGTTCCAGATGTTCACCATGCGGTCTAACTTGTCGTTGCCGCTCTTCACGGTGAAGATGTTCAGCAGGTTATCCCAGTACTGGTTGAGTTCTGCGAAGGCAGCATCCACCTTTTCTGTGGTATCAAACTTGGCGATAAGCTGATGAGCCTTCTCCTTGTTGATTACCTTCTTTGCGCTGAACTTCTTGTCCTGTTCGTTCTCCACATAGCCCAGCAGGAAGATGAGGTCGCGGCTCTCGCCTGGCTGCAGGGTAACCTCGATATAATGAGATGCGATAGGGCTCCAGCCGTGGGCAAAGCTGTTGCGTGGCTTGCCTTCCATCACAGCCTCAGGCTCGGCAAACTCGTTGTATAGTCCGATGAAGCTCTCGCGGTCGGTATCGTAGCCCTGAATCTCGGTATTCACTGTATAGAAAGCATAGTGGTTGCGGCGCTCGCGGTATTCGGTCTTGTGATAGATGGTAGAACCCTCTACCTCCACCTCGCCCGTTGAGAAGTTGCGCTGGAAGTTCTCCATGTCGGTAGCAGCATTCCAGAGGCACCACTCTGCAAAGGAGAACACCTTGAGGGTCTTCTCCTCCTCAGTCTGGTTCTTCAGCGTCATCTTCTGCACCTCAGCCCATGTATGGAGCGGTACGAAGAAGAGCACACTCGCCTCCACGCCGTTCTTGCTGCCCGTGATGCAGGTATAGTTCATGCCGTGGCGGCATTCGTAGCTGTCGAGCGGTGTCTTGCAAGGTTTCCATCCCGGGTTCCATACGGTATCGCCATCTTTGATATAGAAATAGCGACCGCCATTATCCATTGGCACACCATTGTAGCGATAACGGGTGATGCGACGGAACTTGGCATCCTTGTAGAAGGAATAACCACCTGCTGTGTTTGAGATGAGCGAGAAGAAATCCTCGTTACCCAAATAATTGATCCAAGGCCATGGGGTCTTTGGGTCAGTAATCACGTATTCGCGATTGGCGTCATCAAAATGACCATACTTTTTTTCTGCCATTGTTTTTTTAATGTTATTTCTTGGTAAAATATACGATTTTGGTGCAAAGATAGTAAAAAGTTTCACTTTCGGGGTTAGAAAACAGTTTTTTTTTGTATTTTTGCAATGAAAAGTTTGATGATTATCATCATTCTATAAACATTTTATACAGTTGGCTTATGAAAAGAAACATTTTATCACTTCTGATAGCCCTCTTTGCTACGATGCAGGTAGCGGCTCAGACATACGACAACTTGTGGAAGCAAGCTGAAATCAATGCTCAGAAGGACCAGCCTAAGAGCGAAATCGCGGTGATGAAGAAAATCATCGCCAAGGCTTCGGCTGCCAAAGATTACGGGCAGCTGCTGGCGGCTGAGATAAGACAGATGACACTCTGGAATGAGATTTCGGCTGACTCGCTGACGCCTAACGTGAAGCGGATGGAAGCAGAGGTGCTGAAGGTGAACGACCCTGCATTGAAGGCGGTGAGATATGCCGTTTTGGGCAAGGTGTACAGTGATATGAACGAAATGAAAAGTCAGGAGTTCTTCAAGAAGGCCTTGGAACAGACTGAACTTCTTGCCCGACATACATCTACAGAGTATGTTCCATTGACGCTGAAGGGCGTGGATGGCAGTTCCTTCAACAACGATCTGCTGCATCTCATCGGATTCGAGGCAGACAGCAAGGAGGCGTATCTGCAGCTGTACACCTATTATAATAAGGTTGGCAATCGGGGTGCGGCTTGTCTCTGTGCCTATAAGCTCATCGAGAAATACCGCCAGGACGACGTGAGAGAGGTGAAGAAATCGAAGTATCTGCAGACCATCGACTCGCTCATCCAGGTTTATCAGGATATTCCGGAGGCAGGCGAACTTGCCGTGGAGCATTTCCGCTTCATGGAAGGTGCTACCGATGCCAAACCGCAGGATAAGCTCAACTATATCAACTATGCGCTGAGCCGCTGGGGTGGATGGTCGAGAATGAACGAACTGAGAAATGCGCAGAAGCGACTCACCGAACCGATGTTCCGGGTGAAGGATATGCCGCAGGTGTTGCGACCTGGAGAGAAGGCTTGGGTGCAGCTGGATGTGCGTAATCTCCAGAACCTGAAAATCAGCATCTCCCGCCTCAATATTACGGCAGATAACGATTATAATGCGCAGGATGAGGCTACCTATAAGATGCTCCTGAAGAAGACTACGAAGCTGCATCAGAAGGATTTCAGCCGCAACTACTACGGTCGCCCGGATTACGAAGAGGTGAAGGATTCCATCGAAATCGGTGGCAATCTGCCGCTGGGTGTCTATCTGATGGAGGTAACTTCGGATAATACCGGCATCGCTCCGCAGCGAGAACTCTTCTATGTCAGCAATCTGGCGGTGATGATCCAGCAGTTGCCTGATGACAGGCATCGCTATGTGGTGGTGAATGCTACCGATGGACAGCCTATCGCTGGGGCGAAGATAGAACTCTATGACCAGCGGTATGATTTCAAGACGAAGAAGGACAAGCGGCAGGTTCATGCCCGGTTGACGACAGATAAGAATGGCGAGGCTTACTTCAAGAATGTGGATGGAGAGGTATTGATTTCTACCAACAATGACAAGTTTATGCCTGCCAAGTACATCTATCTCAGCCGTACCCGCTATTATGAGAAGAAGGATAATGAGACTAAATATCAGGTTTATACCGACCGTGCTCTCTATCGCCCAGGACAGAAGGTGCATGTTACGGCTATCAGTTTTGTCAACATGAAGGGTATTAATGCAAAGGTGCCTGTTGGCAGAGATGAACTGGTTTTCCGACTCTGTAATGCCAGTTGGAAAGAGGTGGAGATGAAGAAGGCGAAGGTTGACGAGTATGGCACGGCTTCGGTGGATTTCGAATTGCCTCAGGGTGGACAGACTGGTATGTATCATGTAGCCGTGGATGACCGAGCTAACCGCTTCTTCCGTGTGGAGGAATACAAGCGTCCAACCTTCGAGATTACCTTCCCGAAGGTGAACGAGAAATATAACTGGGGCGATACCGTAGTGGTCAAAGCTTCAGCCAAGACCTATGCCGGTATACCTGTACAGGGTGCCAAGGTAACGTATCAGGTGACTCGCAGAAACCAGCTCTGGTGGTGGGGCGCAGGCTCTACCGGACAGTTGGTGAAGACTGACAGTTGCGTGACTCGTGAGGACGGAACCTTCGACGTAGAGATTCCGCTAGAGGCTTCCTTGTCAGGAAAAGACGAGGCTGATATGAGCGACTTCATGCGCATCGCCCGTTTCTTCAACTTCGAGGTCTCAGCTATCGTTACCGACATCAGCGGTGAGAGCCACGAGGGTGTGATGAGTCTGCCTCTGGGCACCAAGCCAACCATCCTCACGGTGAATCTTCCTAAGCGTATCGAAACAGACAGTCTGAAGACGGTGACCTTCGCTTACCGCAATGCCAGTGGTATGCCGATTTCTAGTAGGTTGAAATATCGAATTGATAAGGGCGAATGGAAGGATGCCGAGGCGAATGCACCGGTTTCTATCAAGGAATATGCTTCTTCCTCTGCCTCTTCTTCCCTCGTTTGGAAATCTGGCGTTCATCAGTTGGAGGCAATCTGCGGACAGGATACCCTGCAGCAGAAGTTCACCCTTTTCAGCATGAAGGATACCCATCCGGTGGAGCCAACTACCGAATGGTATTATCAGACGGCGAAGACCTTTCCTCGTGATGGCAAGCCTGTCTATATCCAGGTGGGTTCTTCGGAGAACGGAGCACACATCGTATATTCCATCATCGCCGGCAACAAACTGCTGGAGAAGGGCGCCTGGGAGTTGGGCGACAGCATCGTGACTCTGCCTTTCACCTACAAGGAGGAATATGCGTCGGGCATCGTACTGAACTATAGTTTCGTGAAGCAAGGCAAGTGCTATACCCGAATGATGAGCATCGCCCGTCCTTTGCCTGAGAAGAAACTGAACATCGCCTGGAAGACCTTCCGCAACCTTCTAACCCCTGGTCAGAAGGAGGAGTGGACGCTGAAGATTACCACCCCTGACGGCAAGCCAGCCAAGGCGCAGCTGATGAGCGTGCTCTATGACAAGTCGCTCGACCAGATAGCCCCGCATTCCTGGAATCTCTCCCTGGGCTTCTATCAGAGTTTGCCAAACTGCTACTGGAAGCACAACCTCACTTTCCGTTCATTTTACTTGAATGGCGTTTATCCTACCAAGTATTATGACGAGAGGGGACTGGATGTAGATAAGTTTGATGGCAAATTCTTTAGCTATTATGCTTATATGCAAGCGGTGGAACTGAGCAAGTTGGAACGTTCTTCTGGCGGAACCGTTGAGGCTGTTCGTGTACAGAAAGACGAACTGGTTCGAGAGGAAGCGAAAGTCATGAAAATTCGTGGGAGTAATATGACCCGTGTTGCAGCGGCTGCTCCATCTACCAACAAGGTTTTTGATGTAGTAGAGGAGATGCCGCAGTTTGCCGGCGGTTCTGGCTCAGATGCAGAACTGTTCCTCGACCAGGTGCAGGTGCGCGAGAACCTGAACGAGACCGCCTTCTTCTATCCTGCCTTGGAGAGCGACAACAATGGCAACGTAGCCATCAGATTTACCCTGCCAGAGAGCGTGACTACCTGGAAGTTCATGGGCTTGGCTCATGACAAGGAGATGCGCAACGGTTTGCTGGTGGATGAGGCTGTGGCTCAGAAGACCGTGATGGTGCAGCCTAACATGCCTCGCTTCCTGCGTGAGGGCGATAAGAGCACCATCGTCGTGAAACTCTTCAATACTTCCGACAAGAAGGTGAGCGGCAATGCCCGTATGCAGATTCTCGACCCGGAGACCAACAAGGTGGTTTGGCAGAAAACGCAGAACTACAGCATTGATGCCGAGGGCTCTGCTACCATCTCCTTTGATGTCCAGGGACTGAAAGAAGGCGTATATATTAATAAGGTGGTGGCTGCCGGCAATGGCTACAGCGATGGTGAACAGCACTATCTGCCGGTTTTGAGCAACCGTGAACTCGTGGTGAACACCCTGCCTATCACCCTGCATCAGAAGGGTGAGCAGAACTTCGACCTGAGCAAACTTTTCCTGAACAAGGAGGGCAAGCAGGCGAAGGGCGCTGAAGAGGCAAAGGTAACCATCGAGTACACCAATAACCCAAGTTGGCTGATGGTGAAGGCGCTGCCAGCCATCAGTAATCCGGATGAGGAGGACGCCATCTCGCTGATGTCTGCCATCTATGCCAATACTATCACAAACCATGTACAGAAGCATCTCTCGCTGGAAAATCTCACTCAGGAGAGCATCCGCCTGCAGAATCAGGTGGAGAAGCTGAAGAAGTTGCAGAACCCTAACGGTTCCTTCTCTTGGTGGAAAGGCATGAAGGGCAGCAGATATATGACAACGTCGGTAGCCGAAATGATGGTTCGTCTGAATGCCGTTGCCGGTGTTCAGAAATCCACCGCCAAGATGCTGACTTCCGCCATCGATTATCTCTCTCTGCAGACCGCACAGGAAGTAAGAGAGATGAAGAAACAGGAGGAGAAAAAGCAGAAGGTGAATCCTAGCGAACAGGCGCTGCATTATCTCTACATCCTTTCGATGGATGGCAGAAAGATGAAGCAGAATCTGGAAGCTGATAAGGCATATCTCCTGGACAAGATGTCGAAGATGACGGGTGATTTCTCCATCTATGGCAAGGCGCGTGCTGCCGTGGTACTCGCCAGAAACAGCCAGCAGAATGCTGCCTACCGCGAGAAGGCTGGCGAATATCTGCAAAGCGTGAACGAATATGCCGTTTACCGCGAGGAGATGGGACGCTACTACGATACCCGCAAGGCACTCTACAGCTGGAGAAACTATAAGATTCCTACCCAGGTATCCGTGATAGAGGCGATGCAGATGCTGAAACCGAACGACAAGCAGACCATCGAGGAACTGCAGCGCTGGCTCCTGATGTCGAAACGCACCCAGGTTTGGGATACGCCGGTGAACACCGTGGATGCCGTTTACGCCTTTATGAAGGGCAATGAGAGCAACTGGAGCAGGAAGGCTGAGAATGCCGTGCTGAAACTGGACGGAAAGCTGCTGCCGATGCCGCAGGATTCCACTACTTTGGGCTATGTGAAGACCGAAAGACCGGGCAAGGCATCTAGGCTGAGCATCGACAAAAAGAGCGATTATACCAGCTGGGGAGCCGTCTATGCAGAGTTTAAGCAGCCTATCAGCGAAATCGGTTCCATGGAGTCGGGCATCAAGATTCGCCGTGTCATCGTTCCAGCCGAATCTGAGGGTAAGGGCAAGGCACAGGCGAAGGTAGGCGAGAAGGTGAAGGTAACGCTCCTCATCACCGCCGACCGCGACTACGACTTTGTGCAGATTACGGATAAGCGTGCGGCATGTCTGGAACCGGTTAACCAGAAGAGTGGTTATCAGTGGGGCATAGGCTGCTATGTTTCTCCAAGAGATCATGCAACAAATTTCTATTTCGATCGTTTATCTAAAGGTATGCACATCGTAGAAATGGAGTATTACGTGGATAGAAAGGGCGACTATCAGAGCGGAACTTGCACCGCTGAGTGTACTTACAGTCCGGAGTTTGGTGGCCGCACAGAGGCGTATGAGTTGAGAGTTAACAATTAATAGTTTATAGATTGATAATTTAAAATAGAATAGTATGAAACGGATGAATATATGGATGCTCTCAGCGCTGTTGGCGCTGCCTGCATCAGCACAGAAGATTACAACCCAGCACGAGGTGGTAGACTGCGGACAGGTGGTGTTCCGCAAGCCTGTAACTGCCGAATTCATGCTGAAGAATGACGGGCACAAGCCGTTGGTTATCAACAATGTATTGAAAAGCTGCGGTTGTACGGAGGTAGATTATCCGAAGACGAGCATAGCTGCCGGCGAAAGTTTCGTCATCAAGGCGGTATACGATGCCAAGCAGATGGGTACTTTCACCAAGCAGGTTTGCCTCTATACCAATGCGGATGAAGAGCCGTTCATCCTCTCTATGAGGGGAAAGGTAGTGGGCAGCGTAGTAGATTTCGCTGGTTCTTACGATGAGATGCTGGGTGTCATCAAGAGTGATGCCCAGGAGGTGGAGTTTGATGACGTGAACCGTGGCGACCGTCCGGTTCAGCGCATCCATATCTTCAATCCTACCGACGAATTACTGGAGCCGGTAGTGATGCATCTGCCATCCTATCTTCATGCTTTCGTATCGCCTTCCAAGGTAGCTCCGCGTCATTCTGCCGAAATCAGTTTCGTGCTGGATTCCAAGAAACTGCGCGACCTGGGCTTGAACCAGACATCGGTTTATCTCGGTGAGCGTCCTGGCGATAGGATTGCGCCTGAGAAGGAAATCGTGGTATCAGCCGTTCTTCTTCCTGGTTTTGAGAACATGACTCCAGCCAAGAAGGCACTGGCTCCGAAGATAGAGATGTCTGCCACCGATCTCAATCTGGGTAGTTTCAATGGAAAGAAGAAGCTGAAGGGTGAGATTCTGATTACCAATAAGGGTAAGTCGGAACTGGATATCCGCAGCATGCAGATGTTTACGATGGGCTTGCAGGTGAACCTGAAGAAGAGTAAGATTCAGCCAGGAGAGACCGTTAAGATGAAGGTGACGGCTGTGGCTGCCGACTTGAAGAAATCGCGTGTCAGACACCCTCGTATCCTCATGATTACGAATGACCCTGACCATGCTAAGGTGGTGGTGAAGATTAATGTACAATGAATTAAAAACGAATATCGTGCAGATAGAAATAGATAACGGTAGTGGGTTCTGCTTTGGCGTAACCACTGCCATCAAGAAAGCTGAAGAGGAGTTGGCTAAGGGCGGTAAACTTTACTGCCTGGGCGATATTGTGCATAACGGTATGGAGGTGGAGCGCCTGCATGAAGCGGGACTCATCACGATAGACCATGAGCAGATGGAGGAACTGCAGGGCGTAAAGGTCTTGCTCCGTGCTCATGGTGAACCGCCTGAAACTTATGCCCTTGCCGAGCGAAACAACATCGAAATCATCGATGCTACCTGTCCTGTGGTGCTCCAGTTGCAGCGCCGCATCAAGAAGCAGTATGTCAACAATCCGGAGGCACAGATCGTGATTTTCGGCAAGAACGGCCATGCTGAGGTGCTCGGACTGGTGGGACAGACGGAGAGTCATGCCATCGTGGTAGAGAAGTTTGAGGATGTGAAGCAGTTGAAGGAAACCGGTCAGCTGGATTTCTCTAAAGATATCTATCTTTACTCCCAGACTACCAAGAGTCTCGATGAGTTCCACCGCATCATCGAATACTGCCAGGAGCATATTGTTGAGGGCGCTGTCTTCAAGAGTTTCGATACCATCTGCCGTCAGGTGGCTAACCGCATGCCTAACATCGCTGCTTTTGCCAGCAAGCATGATGTCATCCTCTTTGTGAGTGGCAGAAAGAGCTCGAACGGTAAGGTGCTTTTCAAGGAATGCAAGAGCGTGAATGCCAATAGCTACCAGATAGAAAGTGCCGACGAGATAGATATGAACTGGTTCAAGGATGTGGAAACGGTAGGTATCTGTGGTGCTACCAGTACGCCGAAGTGGCTGATGGAAGAGTGCAAGGATAAGATTATCAAGGAAAGTTCGGCTCTTTTGTAGTAAGAGTTAATGCGTTGATTGTTAGTTTGTTAACCCACTTGTTACCGCGTTTTGCGGTAGCAAGGGGGCATCTTTTATAAACTGTCTGAAAATAAAACAGGTGATAAATCTTCTCCCGAAGACCTATCACCTTCAAAAAACAGTAATTAACTCAAAATTTATAATCTATATCATTACTACCTTGTTAATATGGTTGCAAAGATACTAAATTGAAGTTTTTTTTCCAAATCTTTTTCATCGAATAAAATAAATTTATCGGCAAAAGTAGTATATTTAACGTATTTTTGCATTAATAACCCGGCAGTCTCTTTTCTGTAGCTTATTCTGCTATTGCCTTTTGATATTGTTCCATCAGCCATGCCTTTTGTTCAGGAATGGTCATGTTGCTGTTGTCGAGCGTGATGGCATCATCAGCCTTTCTGAGTGGGGAAGTCTCGCGGTGGGTATCGATATAGTCGCGCTCCTCTACATTCTTCAGAATCGCATCGAAGTCGGCTGGCATTCCTTTTTCCGTCAGTTCATCGAAACGGCGCTGTGCTCTCACCTGTGAGCTGGCTGTAACGAAAATCTTCAGTTCGGCATTTGGAAACACGGTGGTACCTATATCGCGACCATCCATCACAATGCCCTTGTCTTCGCCCATCTTCTGCTGCTGCTCTACCAGCGCCTCTCTGACGAAAGGAACGGCGGCAATCGGACTAACGTGGTTGGAAACCTCTAATGAACGGATTTCCTTTTCTACCAGTTCGCCGTTCAGATAGCAGTCAGGGCGACCGGTTGTTTCATTAAACTTGAATGAGATGCTGATGTTCTTCATCTCCTTCTGCAGTTCTTCAGTCTTTACGGCTCCATCTGCTTCGAAGAGCTGATGACGCAGCGCATAGAGGGTTACCGAGCGGTACATGGCGCCCGTATCTACATAAACATAACCTATTTCCTTGGCAAGATCCTTTGCCATCGTACTCTTACCGCAAGAAGAGTATCCGTCTATTGCTATTGTTATTTTCTTCATAATTTCGAACTAACTTTAATGTATAATTTATAATATAGAATTTATAATCTGTAACTTACGTTCAGCATGAGGCTGCTGCTACTGACGTGATATTTGCCGTAGGCAACGTTCAGATGGAAGCGCTCCAGGTTGATACCGCCACCCACAGAGAAACCGGCTCCATGACTGCTTTCCTCATCTTCTGAGGTGCTGATTTTCATCTCGTTGGCTCTCCGGAAGTTGTAGCCGGCCCCTATCCACAGGCTCTCCGAAAGCAGAATGTCGGCACCTACTACGGCATGATCACGAAGACTGCTGTCCCAATGGTTCAGGTTGACCAGTGTGGCTGATACCCTGAACGGTGCGTTGGCGAAGCGTTTCGTCACACCCAACTGCAGGTCGATCGGCATCTTCTCATATTCATTGTCGTAAGCTTTCAGCTGTCCACCCAGGTTCTTTGCCACGCAAGAAGCCGACCATTCCGTTTCAGGGTCGTAATAGTTGATACCCAGATCCACTCCCACAGCGATAGAATTGTAATCGCCAATATACGAAGTGATGAATTTGGCGGCAATACCACCCGCGAATTTCTCACCGAGCATATAAGAGAAGTAACCCGCAATGGCAATATCCTTTGCAGAGAACTCACCCATCTGGATGTTGTTCTCATCCGTCTCTTTCATCTTGCCGTAGTCAACAAGCTGAGCCGAAACAGCCCACGAAGCCTTGTCGTTGACAATACGGTTGAAACTAGCCGAGGCAGTGTTCACCCCCGACATATAGTTCATATAATTGAGATTGACCGTCTTGTCGTTTACTGATGACAGGAGAGCCGGATTATGGAATATGAGTGCCTCATCATCTTCTATCAAGGTGATGTTGTCGCCACCCAGAGCAGCTGCGTGAGCACTCACCGGCAAGCGAAGGAAATTATACCCCGTTTGGCTCTCTTGAGCATCAATAATTGTCGCAAAAAGCGTCAATATTGCGGAAATTACATATTTTTTCATTTAAATTTTCTAATTCTTTGGCAAAGATACTGCTTTTTTCAATAATAAGAAGTAATTTTGCAATGTTTTCGTAGGAAATAACGATTTTAAACGGTTTTTATTGTGGAAATTAAGAAATCAAATAGCGCACAACTGGAAGATAAGCGGGTTACATTTTTCCTGCTAGGGTTGCTGCTGGCTTTTACTTTCATCTTCGTAGGACTCCAATATCAGAGAGGTCCGCAGGGAGATGATGACTTGTCGGAATCGATGGAAGATCTTTCACAGGATCTGGAAATGTCGGCTCGTCCCGACCTGAAAGATATGGTGAGTGCAGAGGCTGTTTCGGCTCCTGCTTCTAAGTCAATAACTCAGGAAGTGAAGGCTGCCGAGCAACAGACTCAGAAGGCACCGCAGAAAATCAGTTCTACAACCAGCGAACTGGTTATCGGCGACGGCTCGGGTGTAGTGGATGGAGCAGAGGTGAAGGAAGCGGTTCCTGAAACTCCCATTGAGAATCCGGGAGCTGAGGCTCCTATCAAACTGACCGTCGTGCAGAAGATACCGCAGTTTCCTGGTGGCTGGTCTGCCTTCATGCAGTGGCTTACCAAGAACCTGAAGTACCCTGTAGCTGCCCAGAAGAGTAGGATTCAGGGAACCGTAGTGGTATCCTTTATCGTAAACAAGGATGGAAGTGTTGCCAATATCAAGGTAAGCACTTCGGTAGATCCATTGCTCGACAACGAGGCTTTGAGGGTGATGAAGATGATGCCGAAGTGGAAACCGGGCATCGATAAAGGCAAGGTCTGTCGCACGATGATTGCCATCCCGGTAGTGTTCCAGCTATAAAATATAAATTGTTCATTGTAAATTATACATTATTATGAAGACAGCAGATGAAATTTTAAGCATGGTAAATGAGTTTCTGGCTAATTTGCCTTACGAAAGAAAGCCAAAGTCTCTTTATGAGCCTACCAGATACGTACTTTCTATGGGTGGCAAACGTATTCGTCCTACGCTCATGCTTCTGGGCTACAATCTTTTCAAGGACAATCCTGAGAAGATTCTGATGAATGCTGTTGCCCTGGAAACTTATCATAACTATACTTTGCTGCATGATGACCTGATGGACAATGCTGATTTGCGTCGCGGTCATGAAACGGTTCATAAGAAATGGGATGCCAATACGGCAATCCTTTCGGGCGACAGCATGCTCGTTCTGGCTTATGAACGTATGGCTCAATGTGATGAAAAGCATCTTGCCAAGGTGTTGAAACTCTTTACGACCACTGCTCTGGAAATTGGTGAAGGTCAGCAGTTTGATATGGAGTTTGAAAACCGCAACGATGTGAAGGAGGAGGAATATATCGAGATGATCCGCCTCAAGACCAGCGTTCTCCTGGCTTGTGCCCTGAAGATGGGTGCTATCCTTGCCGATGCTTCTGATGAGGATGCAGAGAACCTGTATAAGTTTGGCGAGCAGATAGGATTGGCGTTCCAGTTGCAGGATGATTACCTCGATGTTTACGGCGATACCAAGGTGTTCGGTAAGGAGATTGGTGGCGATATCACATCCAACAAGAAGACTTACATGCTCATCAATGCCTTCAACCATGCCAACGACGCTCAGCGTGCAGAACTCCAGAAATGGGTGGATGCCAAGGAGTTCGACCGCAAGGAGAAGGTGGCTGCCGTTACCCGTCTCTATAATGAAATCGGTATCGACAAAATGGCGCAGGATAAGATTGCTTATTATTTCGAGCAGAGCAAGAAGTATCTGGATGCCGTGAATGTGCCTGCTGAGCGTAAGGAGGAATTGGCAAAGTATGCTCAGAAAATGATGAAGCGCCAGTATTAGTTGATAGTTAATAGTTTATAGTTGACAGTTGATAGGGCAATGTTCAAAGTAATAGATACACATACGCATTTCGATGCGGAGGAGTTTGATGAGGATAGGGCGGAGGCTTTCGCCCGTGCCAAGGAAGCGGGGGTAGGCAAGGTGTTTTTGCCTGCCATCGATGTGAAGACCACACACGCGGTACTGGCATTGGCTAAGGAATATCCGGGCTATGCTTATCCGATGATTGGTCTGCATCCTGAAGAGGTGAAGGCTGACTGGAAGGAACAGCTGGCTGAACTCCGAAAGATACTGGAGGAGCATCGCATGACCGGTAATGCCTGTCAGGAGGGTGGTTCTCCTCAGTTTTCTGACTTGATTGCTATCGGAGAGGTAGGACTTGATTATTACTGGAGCCGTGAGTTCGAAAACGAGCAGCTCGAGGCTTTCGAGGAACAGGTAAAATGGTCGGTAGAAACCCAGCTCCCGCTGATGATTCATTGCCGCAAGGCGCAGAACGAGATGGTACATCTGCTCAGAAAGTATGAGAAAGAACTGCCGGGTGGCGTCTTCCATTGCTTTACGGGCAATCAGAAGGAAGCCGAAGAACTGCTCTCCTTCGATAAGTTTGTATTGGGCGTCGGTGGCGTATCTACTTTCAAGAGCAGCCATCTGCGTGAAGACCTCCCTGCTGTAGTTCCTCTGGATCGCATCGTGCTGGAGACCGACAGTCCGTATATGGCGCCTGTTCCTTATCGCGGCAAGCGTAACGAGAGTGCTTTCGTGGTAGAAGTGATGAAGACGCTCGCCAAGGCTTATGGCATAAGCGAAGAGGAGTTTGCCCGACAGACCAATCTCAATGCAGAGCGGGTTTTTCCGCTATCCGTATCGCAAGTATAGGACGCAAGCGTTCAAAACTCCTTAAATAAACATAAAAAAACAATGAAAGTTATGGTATTTCGGAGGAAAAGCAATAATTTTGCACTTCGAAATTGTTGCGGCAGCATGTTGCGGCGATTAAGAAGAGTTCTTCGGAATATGGAAAGGTGCTCGAGTGGCTGAAGAGGCACGCCTGGAAAGCGTGTAACCGGCAAAACCGGTTCGGGGGTTCGAATCCCCCTCTTTCCGCTTTTATATATATAATAAGGTATATGAAGAAAAATACAGCTATTGCACGTTTTGCAATATTGGTTTTCACATGGATGTGTTCTCTGCCTATGATGGCTCAAGAAGAGAACATGGGATTTCATCAAGCTCTTAAGACAAAGTTTATAGAGGGTAATGCGGGATTTATGTCTCTCGTTGCTATCGCCCTCATCGTGGGTATGGCTTTCTGTATCGAGCGCATCATCTATCTGAGTCTTTCTGAAATCAACGCCAAGAAGTTGATGCAGGATATCGACCAGAAGGTGTCGGCGGGAGATGTAGAAGGGGCTAAGACGCTCTGCCGGAATACCCGCGGACCGGTGGCTTCTATCTGCTACCAGGGTTTGATGCATATCAGCGAGAGTCTTGATGACATCGAGCGCTCGGTAAGCGGATATGGTACCGTTCAGGCGGCTAACCTGGAGAAGGGATGCTCCTGGATCAAACTCTTTATCGCTATGGCGCCATCGCTCGGATTCCTCGGAACCGTGATCGGTATGGTCATGTCGTTCGACCAGATTCTGCAGGCGGGCGATATCAGTCCTACTATCGTTGCTTCGGGTATGAAAGTGGCGCTCATCACTACCATCTTCGGTATCATCGTAGCCCTCATCCTTCAGGTTTTCTATAACTACATCCTTTCTAAGGTGGAGCACCTGACAAGCCAGATGGAGGAGTCGGCGGTTACTTTAATGGATATTATTGCCAAGAATAAATAAACGAAGAGAGAAATGGTTAAATTTCAATTTTCAAAGCAGAAGACGAAGTCGGCCGAAAAGATATCGCAGCAGGTGTTCTATATCATGATAGGACTGGCGGTGCTGGTTTTCGGTCTGTTCTTTTTGGTAGGCTACGATTTGCCTTTCGAAGAGAACCCCGACTTTAATGCGCCTCTCTTTACCGATGTGCTCATCCTGCTGATGTGGCTCTTCCTGATAGGAGGTACAGGTCTGGCAGTCTTTTCGATGATCAGAGATTATCGCAGCAGCAAGTCGGAGGCTGTAGTGAATGGCATTCCCGTGCGTCGCATCTTCCGCATCACATGGATCGGAACTTTGGCAGTTTTGCTGCTTACCTTCTTTTTGGGCGGTTCTGCTCCGATGCTCATCAATGGCGAGAATTATGCCGACTGGCTCTGGCTCAAGCTTTCAGATATGTTTGTCATCACATCGCTCCTGATGCTGGTGGCAGGAATCGGTGCCGTCTGTTTCGGTGCCACACGTTATATTCGGAAGAAAAACTAAAGAGAGTGCTTTGGGCTCTCTATTCTATAAATAAGGATTAAATATGCTGATTAGAAGGAAGCAACACGAAACCCCGGGACTGAATACCACATCTACAGCCGACATCTCGTTCATGCTGTTGATATTCTTCCTTGTCACCACATCAATGGATGTGGATAAGGGACTGTTGCGCCAACTCCCTTCACCTGAACCGCAGAAGAAGGAACAGCAGCAGACGGTGGTAGACAAGGCTAACCTCATGGAGCTGCGCCTGACGGCTGGCGATACGCTTTTGGTCAACGGTAAGCCGATGCAGGTGAGCCGGCTCAAGGAAGAAACCATCCGCTTTGTACACCGCCTGGGCAAGAAACATCTCATCTCTATCGAGAGTGACCGCGATGCCGACTATAATCTCTATTTCCAGATGCAGAATCAGCTGATGGAAGCATATAGCCAGCTACGCAACGAAACAGCTCAGAAGAAATATCACAGGGATTATGCCCTCTTGAACAATGACCAGAAAGAACAGGTGCGCAACATCTGTCCGCAGCGCATCACAGAGTCGTATGCCAACGCAATGACTCATGCCGACCAGCGTATTGATGCCAATGCTGAAGAAAAGCAAGGGGAAGAAAATTCGACAGAAACAGCTACAGAACAGCAGAAAGGAGGTAAACAATGATGAATTTTCATAAGAAATCGCATGAAGTGCCAGGGTTGAATACATCTTCTCTGCCAGACCTCATTTTCTCCGTACTGTTCTTCTTTATGATTGTTACCCACATGCGCCAGGTTACCTTGAAGGTAGACTGCCGTTTGCCACAAGGCAAGGAACTCACCCGCCTGACCAAGAAATCGGCGGTGAGCCATATTTATATAGGTAAGCCAACCAAAGAGATGCAGGCAAAGTATGGTACCGGTACCCAGATTCAGTTGAATGATAAGTTTGCTTCGGCTCCCGAAGTGATGGATTACATTTCGGCAGAAAAGAAGCGTATGTCGCCGGAAGACCAAAAGCTGATGACTGTATCAATCAAAGCAGATCAGGAAACCAAGATGGGTGTGATAACCGACGTAAAGCAGGCTTTGCGCCAGGCAAAAGCACTAAAAATCAGTTATTCTGCCACAGAAAAAGGAAAATAATATTAATTTATCATGTTTTTCTCTTAAAAAATTGCTTTTATTAATTTTTTGTATTATCTTTGCAAGCAAATTATTAGTATTATGTCAAAACAAATTTTAGATTCATTAGATAGGCAGATTCTGAAGCTGATTTCTCAGGATGCCCGTATTCCATTTTTGGAAGTGGCACGCGCTTGCAACGTGAGCGGTGCTGCCATTCATCAGCGTGTTGCTAAACTTACAAATCTTGGTATCATCAAGGGTTCACAATTCATCATTGACCCAGAAAAGATAGGTTACGAAACTTGTGCTTATATGGGACTCTATCTGAAGGAGCCTGAGAAGTTTGACCAGGTTGTAGAGGAGTTGAAGAAGATTCCTGAGGTTGTAGAGTGTCACTATACTACAGGTGGTTTTGATATGTTTATCAAGATTTACGCGCTGAACAACCACCATCTCCTGGAAATCATCCACGACAAGTTGCAGCCACTGGGATTGTCTCGCAGCGAGACCATCATCTCTTTCAATGCATCTATCAACCGTCAGCTTTCTATGCAGGATCTCAAGAGTTTCAACGATGATGAAGAGGAAACTGATGAGGAGGCTGCAGCAGAGAAATAAGATATAAAAAGAAAAAAAGCAGTAGCACCCTGCGGGATTACTGCTTTCTATAAAGGGTGAGGAATGTGAACGGTAAGCCGTTTTCATTCCTCATTTCTTTTTCTGTCACTTCCCATTCTGCCGGATTGATTTCCGGAAAGAAGGTATCGGCATGTTCAGGTTCCTTTTCTACGATTGTGAGATAAAGCTTGTCTGCAAAAGGCAAAGCCTGTTCATATATGCTGGCTCCTCCGATGATGAAACATTCATCTGAAGCTTCTTTGCTTCCAACCTCTTCTTTCCTTGCTGCCAGCGCTTCTTCCAGAGAGGTGTATACTTCGCACCCTGTTATCTGCTCTTTTGTCTTCGAGATAACAATATTACGGCGGTTGGGCAAGGCTCCGTTCGGCAGCGACTCAAATGTCTTCCTGCCCATGATGATCGTATGTCCGGTTGTGAGCATACGAAATCGGGTCATGTCCGATGGGATGGCGTAGAGCAACCGGTTCTTGTACCCGATAGCTCTATGCACTTTTGATATACAGGCGATGATGCTGAGCATAAACTATAAACTGTTAACTGTAAACTGTTCTTCCGGAACATGGCTACTCTTGATCTTCCACTCCTGCGGATAGAGGTTGTTGGCACGGTTGCCAATGTTCTTTTCCCAGCCTATCGGAACCTGTCTGTAGGTTACCAGTACATAACCCTTAGGCGTATCGGCAGGCAGATTCACAGCCTCCTTGCGAAGGTAGCGGATGGCATCTTCGTAGGATAACTCCACCTGTGGGAAGTGATCTTTGTTGAGCATCGTAGAGAGAGCGAGAGCCTGGTCGGGGATAAGTCCCTTTCCCTTGTCTGTTCCCAGTTTCACACCTGCATGCAGCACCTTCAGGTTCTTTTCAGCCTGGTCGTAGATGTCTTTCCATCTGCCCGGAATGGCGTAAACCGTCTCGTTGCTCTCTGCAGGCATCCATTCCGTATCAGCCTTCAGCCAGCCGTCCGGAATCTCCGGTCCCTTTCCTTTAGCCACCTTCTTGTCTTTCTTCTTCTTATCCTTCCTGTTCTCCTTGGCTGGTGAGCCGGCTTCCCATTCGCCCTCTTTCTTCAGAATCGCCATAAACAGACCTTCGCCTCGCGAAACGCCAGGAATGAACCGGTAAACAGGGAAGTCGGTGCCCGTGAGGTTGCGGGTGATGTTCCATGCATCTTCTACACCCTCCAGTGCCATCATTTCAGCGCCAAGTTCTTCGCATATCCACTCCACGTTCTCCTCATCTTCGTGCGCATTGAAGGTGCAGGTAGAGTAAATCAGGATACCGCCTGGCTTCAGACAGTTCCAGATATCCGATACGATTTTGCGCTGCAGCTGCCAGCAGTTGTTCACATTCTGGGTACTCCATTCGCCGATAGCCCCTTCATCTTTGCGGAACATTCCTTCGCCGGAGCAGGGAACATCGGTAAGAATCACATCAAACAGCAATTTCGATTTCTTGTAATCGCGGGGATAGTTGTTGGTAACAATCATATCCGGATGACCGAACTTCTGTACGTTTTCGGCTAGAATCTGCGAGCGGGTGCGCATCGGTTCGTTGCTGAAGAGCAGACTCCCTTCCGGCAAGGCAGCCCTTACGGCAGTCGACTTTCCGCCAGGGGCAGCACAGAGATCCAGCATCATCACCGGTTCTTTTACGTACTGTCGGATAGCCATATCTACAAACATAGATGAGGCTTCTTGTACATAATATAAGCCGGCATGCAGCAGCGGATCGAAGGTGAATCCGGGACGCGTAGAGAGATAACGTCCGGTTTCCGGACACCAGGGAATCGGTTCGCCATCAGCATCCTTGCATTTAAAAGGATTGATGCGGATACTGGTTGGTGCCTCTTCTTCAAGGATAGCATGCTCCAGACGCTGATACAGCTTTTCGCCCATCAGTACCTGCGTATATGTTCTGAAATCTTCAGGTAATGTCTTCATTCTGTTTCTTTTTCTTTAATTTGTTTGCAAAAATAAGAAATTTTTCGTTTCTTTGCAACTAAATAGCGAAGAGATGCGTCTAAGAAGCAGAAATTTTTCAAATAACAAGGTAAAACAATAAAAAATAATGATATGAAGAAAGCAATATTGGCATTAGCGCTCGTTATGAGCATCGGAGCCACCCAAGTGTCTTTGGCGTCTTCTGCTCCAAAACATCGTTATCATCCAACTACCCAACAGGTAGATTCAAAGGCTGCTCCTGCATCTGCCGCACAGCCATCTGCTTCGAAGGATAAAGACGACGAGGCGTTGGAGGCATATTCTGATACCACCAGCACAGATTCGGCCAACTATGATGATTATGATGAGAATGATAATAGGTCTGTTCATTCTAGATACAGTTTAGACAACTATGATGATCCGTTCGATTTCATCGGTTCGGTATTTGGTGGCGGAGCGCTGGCTGTTATGATCATCTTCTGCATCATTTTCGGCTTGTTGTTCGTCTTTGCCCCTTTGATTATCGTCTTTCTCATCGTCCGTTATCTGATGCGAAGACACAATGATCGAATGAAACTGGCGGAGATGGCGATGGAGAAGGGCATCAATGTTCCGGAAAGCGACCGGCCGATAGACAAGCAGAGCGATGAGTATCTGGTAAAGCGTGGATTGAGAAATGCCTTCCTGGGAGCCGGCTTGTGTGCCATGTTTGCCTGGTGGGATGCTGGTTTCCTGGCTGGCATCGGAGCCCTGGTCTTCTTCTATGGCATCGGTCAGACCGTTATCGGCTCGCTTCCTGCCATCAAGGACTGGTGGAAGAACCGTCATGGCGACCAGGGCACGGGGTATAATGGTACTCCGGTCTAGCAGCCGACATTCAACATATCATGGCTTCTCAATAGGAGGGGAAGTCACAAGGAAAAGAACAACAATTATTAGTTAATATATATATAAGGTGGAAAAGTTATCCGATATCTCTCTCGTCACGAAGGTGGTGATGCTTCATGACCGCAAGTCGTTCGACCTGCTGGTCAGGAAGTATCAGTCACCCATTCGTGGGTTCTTCCTGCGGCAGACGCTGGGGGATGCGCAGCTGAGTGACGACTTGGCTCAGGATACCTTTGTCAAGGCCTATACCCATCTGTCCGGTTTCAGGGGTACAGCCAGCTTCTCCACCTGGCTCTACCGCATCGCCTATAATGTATGGTATGATTATACCCGCAGCCATAAGGAGACGCAGGACATCGATACGCCTGCCGTTTCCAGTAAGAATGCACAGGGCGCCCATGCCGGATTAAAGATGGATTTGCTTAAGGCACTACAGATATTGAATGAAAATGAACGTACATGCATCACGCTGCAGCTGATGGATGGACTCTCTATAGATAAGATTGCAGAGGTGACGGGATTGGCGCAAGGTACCATCAAGTCGCATCTCTCTCGAGGAAAACAGAAACTTGCAAGTTACTTAAAACAGAATGGTTATGACCGATAAGATAAATGATAAGAAGTTGAAGAGCATGAAAGGGGAACCGTTGAACCCTCAGGATGAAGAACTCTTGCAGATGTTCTTTTCCGATTGCCAGATGTCAGAGATTCCTGATGACGGATTCTCCGACAGGGTGATGCAGGCCTTGCCGGCTTTACCCGAAACTGATACTGCGATGTCGCTGGTTAAGCGCCAGCGCCTGGAACATTTATGGACGGCAGCCTGTGTGGCAGCAGGCATCATCATAGCAGTAGTCTGTCAGGGATGGGAGCAGATTCAGGGATGGCTTTTCTCTATGAAGATAGATTTCCTCCTCTCCGGTTCGCGTGCGCTTACGCATGTGGCAGATTCCGTCGCCCACTCTCAGAATCTCCTGATGGTGCTGGCTGGCTTCGTTGTCCTCATCATGGTTTGGGGATATAATGAACTGGCTGATGCACGTCAGTAGGCTTCTTCCCTGATATCAATTGTATGAATGATCAACTCTTTCTATTAGCAGAATAGTTTTTAGTGCTAATAGAAAGAGTTTTTTATTACTATAAATATCATCTTTATGCTCTTGAAATCTCCGTTCAAAGCTTTTGAATGTCCGTTCAGTGTCTTTGAACGGACATTCAATGACTTTGAACGGACATTCAATGTCTTTGAACGAAGATTTAATATTGCTGAATATAGAAAAACAAATAGGTGCTACTACTTTTTCAGTAGAGCACCTATGCTTATGATATCGGTTTCTAAAACAATTTATAGGTAGTGCGTAGCACTTTGAACTCGGTTCGGCGGTTCAGCTGGTTGCAGAT
>ULTX01054879.1_pt1 | contig 40867 bp, 30 predicted proteins | sample 1958041 | NCBI WGS metagenome assembly ULTX01 (sample SAMEA4835747, study PRJEB28245) | human gut metagenome | biome: gut microbiome; material: fecal sample | place: Denmark | collected 2008
AACTATTTTTTACTCTCCTTGATTGTCAATGATTTACAAATGCACTTTTATTCGTTCTTTTGGCTTGACACAAAAGAACCAAAAACTCAAGGCTACATTACGAAGGCTACAAATTCTCTTCGCTCCACTAAAATCCCGGTAACTCGCGCTCCGCGCTCAGACAGCCGGGATTTCTTTACGCTTCACTCGAAATTTGCTTTACGCCTTCTCCGTTAGGCCAGTCCTGTTCTTCTTTTGTTTTCCGTTCTTTCCTCTTATTTTTCTCCCTCTAATTCTCAATTTTCAATTTTCCATTCTCAATTGGCAAAAAGCCGGCGTGTTTTTATCATTTCACGCCGGCTTTTCAGCAATATACGCCGGCTTTTTTCTCTTTTATGCCTACCTTCTAAAAACAAATAAACGGGAATCGATTTCGATCCTCACTGGATCTGTTTTCGATTCCCGTTTAGTTTGGAATAGATAATAGCCAACAGCTATTTCATATCGGATTTATTATTTACAAATCAAATCCAATATCAGAACGGAAGTATTTTTTATCGAACTGAAGCGCTTTGGCTCCGGCGAATGATTTAGCCAAGGCTTCTTCTTTGGTCGTTCCATATGAACTTACGGCGATAACACGACCTCCGCTGGTTACTATTTGTCCGTCTGATTCTTTGGTTCCGGCATGGAACAAGATATTTTCCGGAGAAACCTGGTCGAAACCTGTGATGACTTTGCCTTTCTCGTAGGCTTCCGGATAACCGCCACTAACTACCATAACCGTTACAGCAGCGCGCGGATCCTGAATCAGGATACGAGATGCCAAATCGCCTTGAGCAACGCCTTCCAACAATTCTACCAAGTCACTTTGAATACGCAACATCACAACTTCTGTTTCCGGATCACCCATTCGGCAATTGTATTCAATAACCAGCGGTTCACCTTTCACGTTGATCAGACCTAAGAATATAAATCCTTTATAATCCAGGTTTTCTTGTTGCAAACCTTCTACTGTCGGACGGATGATACGTTCTTCTACTTTCTGCATAAAGTCATGATCGGCAAACGGAACGGGTGAAACGGCACCCATACCACCGGTGTTCAGGCCCGTATTTCCTTCGCCGATACGCTTATAATCTTTGGCTACCGGCAGAATCTTATAATCTTTGCCATCTGTTACAACGAATACCGAACATTCAATTCCATCCAAGAACTCTTCGATAACAACCGTTTTGCTAGCATCTCCGAACATTCCCTGAAGCATTTCTGCCAGTTCTTTCTTGGCTTCCTCGAGAGAATCAATGATCAATACACCTTTTCCGGCTGCCAAACCATCCGCTTTGAGGACATAAGGAGCAGGCAGTGATTCCAAGAAAGCAAAACCTTCCTCCAGATTTTCGGATGTGATACTCTTATAACGAGCTGTAGGAATCTGATGACGCATCATGAATGCCTTGGCGAAATCTTTACTTCCTTCCAGCTGAGCACCGGCTTTACTCGGTCCAATCACCAGAATGGCAGCCAACTGCGGATCGTTCTTGAAATAATCATAAACACCTTTTACCAGCGGATCTTCCGGACCAACGACAACCATTTGGATATCATTTGCCAAAACAAAATCCTTGATGGCCGGAAAATCGTCAGCCTTGATGTTCACATTCGTTCCTGTCTGTGCCGTTCCTGCGTTACCAGGAGCAATAAACAGTTTCTCTACTTTCGGACTTTGAGCTATTTTCCAAGCGATTGCATGTTCACGGCCGCCAGAGCCTAATAACAGTATATTCATTTCTTTAAGTTTATTAGTTTCTGAGTTATTTAAGTTTTCCAACTTATCTTATCGTAAATAGTCGTCAAAATAACGGGTTATCTTCTCATGCAGATGCGGGCGATCTTTTCCGATCACATTATGTTCATGCCGCGGATAAACAAAATAATCAGGATATGTATTGGCATCTACACAGGCTTTCAGGAAGCCCAGACTATGTTGCCAAACCACTACTGGATCAATATCTCCATGAATCAGAAGCAAATGTCCTTTCAAGTTCTTGGCTTTTAACTTCAGATTGGAGTTTTTATAACCATCCGGATTTTCCTGTGGCTTATCCATATAACGTTCACCATACATGATTTCATAATTACTCCAGTCGATTACCGGACCTCCGGCAACACCTACTTTAAATACATCCGGATAAGAACACATCAGGTTCGTTGTCATAAATCCACCAAAGCTCCAGCCATGAACACCAATCCGGTCAGCATCCACATACGGTTTCGACTTCAGGAATTCCACACCTTTCAACTGATCGGCCATTTCATTGACACCCAGCTGACGATGGATAACACTTTCAAATGCATGTCCGCGATTTGCCGAACCTCTATTATCTACGGTAAAGACCACATATCCGCGACGAGCCATATAAATGTCCCAGCCACTGACGCCGCCCATCCAACCTCCGGTTACTAGTTGTGCATGAGGTCCGCCATATACATATATAATAGTAGGATACTTTTTCGTAGAATTCATATGCAACGGCTTCACCAGGAAATAATTCAAGTCGGTCACACCGTCGGCTGCCTTGATCGTTCCGCGTTCCACTTCCGGCATCTCATAATCCTTATACGGATTTTCAGCCGTCAGCAAAGTCGCAATTTCTTTATCCTTCTTCGTATCAACCAATACGATCTTACGCGGAATATCCCAAGATGAATAATTATCCAGCAAATACTTACCCGAACTACTCAACTGCGTATTGTGTACACCTGTCAGTACCGCATCCTTGGCCAGACAAGTAGATTTGCCTTTCTTCAGGTTTAATGACCACGTTTTTACGCTCAGCGGTCCATGATCTGGTCCGAAAGAACTGATTGGAGAAGGCTGAGTAGAAGAGATAAACAGGTTCTCTCCTTTTTCATCAAAGCCCAAGACGTCCATGACAACCCAATCTCCTTTCGTCAGTTGTTTCAGCAACTCACCTTTCGTATTGTATAAATACAGATGATTATAACCATCCCGTTCGCTCTGCCAGATAAACTGATCCGGCTGATTCGGCAAGAAAAGCAACGGATGCTGCGGTTCTACATAATGCTCATCCTTTTCCGTGAACAAGACACCTTCTTTCTGTCCTGTTACTGCTGAATAACAAACCAGGTTCATCTCATTCTGTTCCCGGTTCAATTCCGCTATATAAATATGTTGTTCATCCGGACTCCAAGAGATATTCGTCAGGAATTTTTCCTTCGGCGTACCCGTTTTCAACCAGATTGTCTTTCCGGTTTCCAACTGATAGACACCCACCGTCACATGATGACTCTTCATACCTGCCATCGGATAACGGCGCGGCTCTACTTTGGCACAACGCGCGTCGATATTGACAATCGGATATTCCGTTACCATACTTTCATCCATCCGGTAGAAAGCCAAGGCCGAACCTTTGGGCGACCAGAAGATGCCTTTATGGATACCAAATTCATTCTGATGAACCGACTGTCCACAGACAATACCATCGGCCGTCTCGTTCGTCACGTCAGTCACCAGATTCTCCGGAGAAAGGATCTTCAGATTATTTCCTTCTGTAAATGCCAGATACCGGTTTTCCGGACAGAAATCATAATTCGACCAACCCGGCTGCAAGGCATAATCCGCTACAATCTTCTTCTCTGCATAATTATAATGGAACAAATGCTGATTAGCCATAAACGACAACAAAGATTGTCCTGCATAAGGAACAGAGAAGTAAGGCAACGAACCGACCTTTTTCTGTCCGGCAGCTTCGAGTGCTTCATTCAATCCAGTCTTCGTCAACAACACCGACTTTTTCCATTTCGGTGTCTCTCCTGTCCAAACCGTATCTCCTTTTGCATACAAATAAGCATCACCATTCCACTGCAACTGTGCCAAACTCTTCGGAACAAACTTGGCATAGTTCTTCCCACCCGGGATCAGATCCTGCAAAGTCAAATCCTTTTGCTGCGCCATCAATGCCATAGGAAGAAAAAGAAGTCCGATAAGCCAATACTTAATCTTCATAGAAACGTCCTTTCTTTTTACCACCGAACGACGATTTCTTATCCAACCGTTTCCGGTCGCTGTTATCCCGATAGTGCATCTTCGCCGGACGTTTTTCACTGTACCGATTGCCATAATCCTCATCTTCATCCCGATGAGCCGCAGCAAAACGACGTTCCGGACGATCTACTTTCTTATGTTTAAAGTCTGCCTGCTTATGTTCGCGCTGGCTGTTATTACCTTGTTTCTTTTCTTCTGCCTGATTGGCCTTGAATTCCTTCTTGGTTCCCTCAAACATTTCATAGCAACGGTATTCACAACTCAGCGAACCATTCATCAATTTGATCTTTTCAGACGGATGCAAGCCGATCTTGTCGAAACATTCTTCCTTATAACTCAAGATCCATGCCCGATATCCCATGAACACATGTTTCAATCGTTCACCGATCATATTGTACAAGCCCAGCAAATCCCGACTGGAAATACGTTCGCCATACGGAGGATTCGTTACCAAAATACCCGGCTGCGGCGCTTCTGTATATTGCTGGAACGGTTTGGTTTCCAATTCCACATATTTCATCAGACCAGCACTGCGGATATTTTCGCGAGCAATATCGATTGCCTGCTGTGAGATATCCGAGCCATAACACTTGAATGTAAATTCGCGTTCCTGGCTGTCATCGTTATAAATCTGATCGAACAAATCGGCATCATAATCTACCCATTTCTGGAAAGCAAACTCCTTGCGATGAATACCCGGCGCAATGTTCAAGGCAATCATGGCAGCCTCGATCAGCAATGTACCGGAACCACACATCGGATCTACGAAATTCGATTCGCCCTTCCAGCCAGTCTTCAGGATCATACCGGCAGCCAGTACTTCATTCAGCGGAGCTTCTGTCTGATCCACCCGATAACCACGCTTGTGCAGGCTTTCACCGGAACTGTCAATTGACAGAGTACAATCGTTATGTGATATATGTATATTAATGTATAGGTCCGGATTGTTCACACGAACCGACGGACGTTTATGGAATTTCTCGATAAAATAATCCACAATAGCATCTTTCGTTCGATAGGCAACAAATTTCGAATGGTTGAAATCTTCCGAATAAATAACAGAATCGATGGCGAAAGTCTTATCCAAAGTCAGATACTTTTCCCATTCAACTTTCATCACTTCCTTATACACCGTATCGGCATCTTTTGCTTTGAAGTGATAGATTGGTTTCAAAATACGCAAAGCCGTGCGACAATAGAAGTTCGCCTTATACAATAAAGCCTTGTCGCCCGTAAACGAAACCATACGGCGGCCTATCTGCAAATCGTTGGCACCCAAAGCTAATAATTCGCCGGCCAGTATCTCTTCCAACCCATACAGGGTTTTGGCCACCATTTCAAATGTCTCTCCCATTTTATTACTTAAATTGGCTAACAGGACTCTTGACTTGAAGAGCCACTGCCATGTTGTTGTTAATCTGTTATATTGTTAAACTAATATTATCTTGTTTCCCGTTCACTTATGATTTGTCAACTCTGTTGATATACCGACTCGCCAGCCGCCACATCCCGGGTTAACCACACATTACCAAAGATCGTTGCTCCGTCGCCCACATGAATATGTCCCAACAACGTTGCATTCGAATAGATAGTTACATGGTCTCCTACGATCGGATGCCGGTCAACACCGCGAATCGCATTGCCATTCTCATCCGGAGGGAACTTTTCTCCGGCCAAACTTACTCCCTGGAAAATACGGACATAATTACCAATCACACTCGTTTCGCCAATCACCGTTCCGGTGCCATGGTCGATCGAAAAGTGATGACCAATTCTGGCTCGCGGATGAATGTCAATACCCGTTTCCGAATGAGCCAGTTCTGTTATGATTCGAGGAATATAAGGCACACCCAACTGATCCAATTGGTGTGCGATACGATAATTACAAATGGCACGGAATCCGGGGTAACAGAAAATAACCTCTCCCAAATTCTGTGCGGCAGGATCACCATTGTAAGTAGCTTCGGCATCCGTTGCCAACAAATAACGCAACTGCGGCAGCGAAGCAATAAATTGTTCTGAAAGCGCAACAGCCTCTGTCTCCAGCCGGTCTGCACAAGCTTCACACGAGGTCTCGGCAAAACACAGTCCGGCATGAATCTCTTTCGCCAGCAAACTATGCAGCGTTTCCACCAATACACCCAAATGATACCGGATTGTCTGTTTATTAATCCGGGCAGAACCATAATAACCGGGGAATAAAATAGCACGACATAAATCAACAATGCGCTTTAGCATCTCTCCTGAAGGCAAAGCCTCTTCATCACGACGGCTATGAAACAGCGACTGATAAGAAGCCTCATCAGATAATTCGAGAACGGTTCGGCTGATTATACTGCTATGCTGTTGCTGTGCGTCCATGTAGTATTATCTCATACCCTTTTACCACAGGATAGAAACTCTGAAGTCCATTGTGGCAGGTTTTTCCTGTACCTTGAAGTCGTTATATGTTGCATAAAAAGCCACATAACCCGGACTTACATCATACGTATAAGTTTCAGTCCATTGATTTCCCTTAGCATCTTGTCGATGCAATACATAAGGCAGCGGAGTCATAGTTTCAATATCTCCTACCTGAGTAAACAAATATCCCAGGACAATACCTTCTTCATAGACATAATCCGTTAATTCGTCCCATTGGAATTCATACATATAATACGGATCTCCGTCCATATTGTTGATCAACTGCCAGTCTTCACTTTTTACTGTAAAAGTAATATTCTTCCACCCCTCAACAACACCGTCGCCACTTCCGGCAGGTCCTTCCGGACCCATTGGACCTTCGGGGCCCATTGGTCCTTCACAAGCCGTAAAAGCTACCAGCAACATGAGTAATCCAATAATCTTTTTCATCTGTTCCAAACTTATGATACTATGATAGTTTGCAAATGTAATAAACTTTTAGAAATGAAAAACGAATTGCCGGTTTATTTTTCTTTCCAAATTTCATGTGTTATAATTCATTTGTTAGCTACAAAATCTTTATTCGCCCACGGCGAACATATATTCTGCGTCGGAGAATATGTATTCACTGATGACGAATATATATTCAGCGTGGGCGAATAAAATAAAATTTACCTATTCTTCCATAAAACAAAAGCACATCCAGGAAAAGAATAGATTAGCCTTTTATTTAGGGCTGGAATAGTAAATGAAAGTTAATAAAGAGAACAGATTTGTTTATATAAATATTTCTGCGGTTCTTTATTCATCATCTATTAAATTTTCAGATATATGTCAAATCCAATCATAAAAATACACAGCTGGTTCGTAGCCTGCTTGTTCTTATTTTGCCAATCCGTTTTAGCAAATCCTCAGGCACCGATACAAACAACGGAAAACATCTGCTGGGATTCTTCCCTCACTCTTCCCGACATCAACGGAAAGCCTCATCCCGGATTGGCAGGAGCTTTTTCCGGATGTATCGGCGATTTTCTGTTCATTACCGGTGGTGCAAACTTTCCGGATGCCACTCCTTGGAATGGAGGTACGAAAACATGGTGGAATACGCTCTACTATAAGAATCTCAACGATGCCTCATCTGCCTGGAAAGAAATGAAAGAAGCCCTGCCTTCTGCACGGGCATACGGTGTATCCATTCCGTTGACAGATGGTATTTTATGTATTGGCGGATGCGATACCAAGCAATGTTATAGCGAAGTTTTCGCCATCCGGATGCACAACGGGAAAGTCGAAATAGATAAGAACTGGCCGAAATTGCCTGTTCCGCTAGCGAACATGACCGGAGCCAAACTAGGAAACAAAATCTTTCTGGCCGGCGGACAAGAACAAATGAAACCGGAAGCGGCTACTTCGCATTTCTTCATGCTCGATCTGTCCCAACCGGAAAAAGGATGGCAAACCTTGGAATCCTGGCCGGGAAAAGCACGGGGCTATGCCGTCAGTGCCGTACAGAATAATGGCTCAGACGATTGTTTCTATCTGTTCAGCGGGCGGAATTATCAACCGGACGGAGCAATGGAAGTACTGACAGACGGATTTGTTTACAATCCCCGCCTCAAACAATGGAAAAAGTTGTCAGGTGAATTTCCGGTGATGGCAGGAACTGCTCTTGCCGTCGGCAGTCATCATATCCTTTTCCTGGGTGGCGTTGAAAAACTGATACCAGGTTCGGATACACATCCGGGGTTCAGTCATCAGGTTTTAGCCTACCATACAATCACGAATACGCAGAACACAACAGCCATCTCTGAAGTTCCAATTGCAGTTACTACCAACCTTGTATCACACGGAAAAACACATTATATCACCAGTGGAGAAATCCAGCCGGGTGTCCGTACACCTACTATTCTCCGGTTTGAAGTCTGCCCCAACATAACGGCTCATTCTCTCCGTGCCACCGTACCGGTTTTAGCCGGAGAAGCGGTGAATCCGGTTGGATATATACAGATTATCCAGACTCCGGGAGAGAAAACGCGCCTGACAAGCCTTGCGTATGACTTATCAGGTACGACAGATTTGCGTGACATCGAACAGATATCATTATATGCCTGTCAGAAAAACGGACGGATTAAGTCAGCTGATTTGATCGCCTTTTCGGAGGTTTCGTCTCCAACCGGGGCTTTCCGATTGAATATTCCCTTAGAAGCAGATACAAGCTATTATGGACTGGCTGTCCGACTGAAGAAAGAAACCTCTTTACAGCATCGGGTGTTAGTCAACTGTCCGGAAATTACAGTCAACGGAAAGACATATCCCGTTCAAGGCTCTTTCCAAGAAGGACTGCGTACGGGCATTGCCCTTCGGAAACACTGGCAAGACGGCGTACATACCAGTCGTATTCCGGGATTGATCACCTCGAAAGCCGGAACGCTCCTGGCCATCTACGATGCCCGTTGGGAATCCGGACGGGATTTGCAAGGAGATATTGACATTGCCCTGAACCGAAGTGAAGACGGCGGGCAAACATGGCAACCCATGCAACGGATACTCGACCAACATGAATGGGGCGGACTTCCGGAAAAATACAACGGCGTGAGTGATGCCTGCATCCTGTTGGATGAAAATACCGGCGATTTATATGTAGCCGGCTTGTGGATGCATGGTGTTTTAGACCGTAATACCGGGAAATGGGTAGAAGGACTGACGCAAGACAGCACGCGCTGGATTCATCAGTGGCAGGCGAAAGGTTCACAACCAGGCTTGGAAGTCAAAGAAACATCCCAATTCCTGATTACGAAAAGTACCGACGACGGAAAGACCTGGAGCGAGCCTGTCAACATCACCGCTGCCACCAAGAAACCGGAATGGTGGTTGTTTGCACCAGCACCGGGACACGGCATTACCTTAAAAGACGGAACATTGGTCTTCCCTACGCAAGGACGGGACAAGAACGGCCTTCCTTTCTCCAATATCACGTACAGTCAGGATGGCGGAAAAACCTGGACGACCAGCAATCCGGCTTATTCCAATACAACCGAGTGCATGGCCGTCCAACTTGAAAACGGAGACATCATGCTCAATATGCGCGATAACCGGAATCGCGGAGTCATCTCGCCCAACGGACGGAGAATCTGCACCACATCCGACTTAGGTAAGACTTGGAAAGAACACCCGACGTCGCACGCTGTGCTTACGGAACCGACCTGCATGGCTTCTATCCACAAGCATCATTATCTGAAAGACGGGAAACCAAAGTCCGTTTTAGTCTTTATGAATCCCAATTCATACAACGCGCGTAACCGGCTGACCGTTAAATTCAGCTTTGACGACGGTCAAACCTGGCCCGAAAAGTACTGGATCTTACTGGACGAATGGAGCGGAGCCGGATATTCCTGCATCACATCGATCGACGAACAAACCCTGGGCGTCGTCTATGAAGGCAGCGGAGCAAACCTCATCTTCCAACAGATTGATGTGAGAGATATTTGCAGATAGCACAAAAAAGGCTTTCAAATGATTTATCTCTTCATTTGAAAGCCTTTTCTCTATCAATCCGGATCAGCCATTGATCACGCCCTCATCGTTCTTCTTGGCACTGTTGGTCGCACGTGCCTTCAATACAGTTTTTTGTCGGTCGATCAGGATATTCATCTGGTCGATAAACGAAGCAAACTTAGCTTCACCATTGAGCAAGACCATCGCATTGACCGTGTCAATCAGTTTGCGATAAGCCTCGTTCACCAACAAGATCTTTTCTTTCACGATACCCACCTGGCGGGCAGCCTCTTCTTCGGTACGCATTTTCGAAAAATCCAAGAAACGCTGGTTCTTGTTTTTGAGATCTGTTAGCCAAACGTCCACTTGTAAATTCGGGAAAGACCCTTCTTTACCGTTTTCAAGATCCTGAATCAGGTTATGGAGGATACCACTCTCTTCCGTTTGCGGTTTATCGGTGGGATCCCCATACTTGTCTATCAACGCCTTGGCAGCCAGAGCCTCGGCGGCCACTGTCCCTTCCGGGTAAGCTGTCATGGCTTTCACATAATTATTCAATCCCCGCCAGGCTCCATCGCGTCCTTGCTCTGCCTCGGCGGCCAACGTGCTGCTTGGCACAGAAGCGGAGTCTTTCAGGGCATCATCCAGAGCGGTCACAGCAGCAGTATGACCATTTACTGCTTCCGTCAAGATTGCCACCGACGCTTCGGGCAAACCTTCGGCATCCAAGTCACCTGTCGTAGGCAAACTTTCTGCTAATGCTTTTACATCCATTTGAAATCCGAAATTCTCTTCTGTGCGGAGATTGGTGAGACTAAAATTTTTTACTTTCTTCATGGTTCTCTCATTTTTTAAATTGAACATAGACAAATATATAAAGTTCACCATGAAATCGCAACATATCATTTTATTTTTTCGTTGGACAGTGCTTCCTTTTCTCGGGAAGCATCGTCCGAGTGTCTGACAGAGCTTCCGCGCTCCAGGAAGCATCGTCTGAGTGTCTGACAGGGCTTCCGCTCCTCAGGAAGCATCGTCCGAGTGTCCGACAGGGCTTCCGCTCCTCAGGAAGCATCGTCCGAGTGTCCGACAGGGCTTCCGCTCCTCAGGAAGCATCGTCCGAGAACTCCGACAGCAGCCCCGCACAAAAAACATTTGTGGAACGATTGAAAATTGTAGCCATAAATCTCCATAGATGTTTAATAAGATCCTCTTTTTGAGTGTTTAAAAATTTATTCCGATTATCTTTGTCAAGAAAAACAGGAACAAAGGATATACATCCGGAATCCGTATGAATAGTAATGATTAAAAATTCTATTATGCTAAAACAGGGAGATCAAATAAAAATAGCCACAGGTGGAGAAGCTACCATCTTGGAAGAATTGGGGACAGGCGGTCAGGGAACGGTTTATAAAGTGGTATTCAATCATAAAGAATATGCTTTGAAGTGGTATCATCAGCCGGGAAAGGCCGAGTTTTATGACAATCTGAAAAATAATATCGCGAAAGGATCACCTTCTTCCTGTTTCCTCTGGCCATTGTTTTTGACAGCCAAAGACGAAAACGGGTGTTATGGCTATTTGATGGAATTGCGAGACGCTTGCTATAAAGAGTTTAGCGATTTTTTATTAGCCAAAGTACAATTTAAAACCGTCTCTGCCATGATTGAGGCCGGCATTAAGATTTGCTCCAGCTTCCGCAAGTTGCACAATGCGGGATACAGCTATCAGGATTTGAATGACGGAAACTTTTTTATCAATCCCGAAAATGGGGATTTGCTTATTTGTGATAATGATAACATCGCTCCGTATGGAACCAATACCGGCATTTTGGGGAAATGCCGCTATATGGCACCCGAGATTGTCCGGAAAGAAAAGCAACCGGATGCACAATCGGACCGTTTTTCGCTGGCCGTAATTCTGTTCCTCTTGTTCTTCAACAATCATCCGTTGGAAGGCGCATTGGTTGCCAATTGTCCATGTATGACGGAAAAACATGAAAAAAAGTTTTATGGGACATCCCCTTTGTTTATCTATGATCCTGATAATAATCAGAATCGCCCCGTGCCCGGGATTCATGTCAATGTGATAGGGTTGTGGAACCAATTCCCGGATTACGTCCGAAAAATGTTTGAGGAGCAATTCAGCCAGAAAGTCCTGATGAATCCGAACTTGCGCATTACCGAAAAGGAATGGCTGACGAAGGTGCTCTTGCGGATGCGGCATGAACTGATTGTTTGTCCTGCATGTGGCGGAGAAATTTTTACGGATATGGAGAATAACACTTTTTCGTGCCCGGATTGTCATCACGTATTGCAGCGTCCGCCTATTATTCAAAGCGGGGAATATGAAGTGGCTGTCTGTAAAGGGAAAACTATATATCAATATATTACCAATAAAAACAAGCCTTTGTTAAATAAGGAAACAGGTATGATTGTTGAGAGTAAAAAAACTCCAGGTTTGTTTGCCTTATCCAATCAGACAGCAGATACTTGGATATTAACTACCAAAAGTGGTAATACCCGTCCGATTGCGCCCAATGAATTTGCCCCGCTTTTGGTAGGCAATCAGATAGCTTTTGGAAATGGAACAAATGTAACTATTCGCTAATTATAAAATAACATGAATACAGAAAGAGTAAAGATTGCCCGTAGAACAATGGTATTGTTCTTTGTTGTAGATACATCGGGAAGTATGATGGGAGAAAAGATCGGGTCGGTTAATGATGCTATCCGGGAGACAGTTCCCGATCTGAAAGATTTGTCGTCTGGTAATCCGGATGCAGCGATTAAGATTGCCGCCATGCAATTTGATACGGATGTCAATTGGCTTTATCCACAGCCCATTGATTCAGAAGATTTCCAATGGAATGATTTGCAGGCCGGCGGTTTGACGAGTTTGGGTTCTGCTTTAAAAGAATTGAATCAGAAACTTTCAAAAGCCCAATTTTTACAAGAGGCAGCGGGTTCTTTTGCCCCAGTGATAATTCTGCTTTCAGATGGCGGACCAACAGATGCTTATAAAGATGCATTAGAAGAGATTAAAAAGAACAATTGGTTCAAACATGCCATTAAGATAGCCATAGCCATCGGAAACGATGCAGATAAAAACGTATTGACCGATTTTACAGGGAATAGCGAGTCGGTTGTAGAAGTTCATAACCGGGCCATGTTGAAAGCATTCATCCGTTTTGTGAGTGTTACTTCTTCTCAAGTAAACAGTAAAAGCAGTGGAGTAGAAGACACAACGAAACAAGAGAAGGTGATTTCGCAGGTTAAAAATTTTGTTGATACGCAAAATGTAGAAGATGTAGATTTAGATGAATTCAACTAAACAGAGAAAAAAAGGTCTATTGGCATTTTGCTCATGCCATCAAGGAGAATCGCATAAGAAAACGGGTAAGGTATGCCAGGACGCCGCTTTTGCCCGTTGCCGAGAAGAAGACCGGTATGCCGTGGCAATAGTCAGTGACGGGCATGGTGGAAACAATTATTTTCGGAGTAACATAGGATCTAAGAAAGCTGTTGAAGCCACCCAAGAAGTGATCGGAGAATTTATGAAAAACTTCCTGAAGGCCTCATCATTAAAAAAGCTGTCTGAATCTAAGTTCCACAATCCGGATGATCTGATGCGCCAACTGGAAACTGCTATCATTTACCGTTGGCGTACCAAGATCTGGGAAGATTATGAAAAACACCCTTTTACCCCGGAAGAGTTGGCTTGTTTCTCGACTACCATGCGGGATAAATATGAATCAAAACCACAGGATTACTTTGTGAAAGCATACGGGGCTACATTAATTGCCGTGGTGATTTATCCGGGACACTTTTGGTTTGGCCTGCATATTGGTGATGGAAAGTGCGTAGCCCAAAATACGACTGGTGAATTTTTCCAGCCTATACCGTGGGACGACAAGTGTTTCTTGAATGTAACTACTTCGTTGTGCGACGAAAAGCCATTGGATAATTTTCGTCATTGTTTTTATACAGATCAATTTCCATCAGCCATTTTCGTAGGGACAGATGGTATAGATGATTGCTTTGCCAACGATGAAGATTTGTATGGATTTTACCAGGAAATTATTCAGACTTTCCAAGATAAGAAGGATGAAAAAGCAAAGAAAGAGGTAGATGAGTTTCTCCCGCTTATGTCACAAAAAGGTAGTGGGGATGATATTTCGGTGAGTGGGATTATAAATGTAAATTGAATATGAAAACAAAAATTCCCGGCGTAACGTTTTCTTGGAAGAGAGCGTTAGGCATTACAAAAGTAAAACAGCAAATAGCAAGAGAAACCGGTATTCCAACCACTAAACAAGGTTTGGAACGAAAAATGGGGGCTACAATACTTGATTTACTTTTTAACAAGAAAAGATAAAATGATATGCAAACGATCAAAGATTCATCCTCGATAGAAGAGGTTTTGCAGTATATTGTTGCTTGTTATGGCGCAGCAATATACCAGGAAAAGCAACGTCTGAGCAATCTGATTGCGGATTTATATACAGGTGAAGAACGGTTGAAACGCTTGTACCGGCGTATGGTGACGGAAGATGCCGTAAGTCAGCAATTGTATGCCATCTCCTTGAAGCCCATTCAAGAACGGGAAGGTTTCTACAACCGCTTGGTTTTCCAATTTAAAGAGGCGAATTTCTTGGAAGAAGCTTTTGCCCGGCAGGTATTGGATGCATTTCTTCATGGAATGAACCTGTTGTTGGTAGAGCCTATTTCAACAGTAGCCACGGAAGAAGATGGAGAATGGGTTGATAAATATAGAGTGAAATATAGTGCGGATCGGAAGAAGCTGATTCGTGCTCCATTTGTCTTATATAGTGATTATAGCGTTTTGGATGGTACAGTTGTGATTTGTGACAAGGCCTTCTCGGGGTGTGACAATTTGAAAGAAATCAACATACCGACAAGCGTTACTGGCATTGGGGAAAGTGCCTTCAATGGGTGTGACAATTTGAAAGAAATCAAAGTTTCTGAAAGTAATAAGACCTATAGGAGTATAGACGGTGTATTATATACTAAAGATTTAAAAACGATAATCCATTATCCTCGTGAAAAAAAAGATGAAAAATTTGTAATTCCTGCGGGGGTTACTTGCATTGGGGATAGAGCCTTCTCATGGTGTTCCAATTTGAAAGAAATCAACATACCGATAGGTGTTACTAGTATTGGGGAAAGTGCCTTCAAGGGGTGTTACAATTTGAAAGAAATCAAGGTTTCTGAAAATAATAAGGCCTATAGGAGTATGGACGGTGTATTATATACAAAAGATTTAAAGACTATTATCTGTTATCCTAGAGGGAAAGAAGATGAAAAGTTCGTAATTCCTTCGGGTGTTACCTGCATTGGGGAATTTGCCTTCTCATGGTGTGACAATTTGAAAGAAATCAACATTCCAGAAAGTGTTACCTGCATTGGGAAAGAGGCCTTCTCATGGTGTGACAATTTGAAAGAAATCAACATTCCAGAAAGTGTTACCGGCATTGGGGATTGGGCCTTCTCGTGGTGTTCCAATTTGAAAGAAATCAACATACCTCGCGGAACCCTTGAAAAATTCAAGAAGCTATTGCCTAAATGGACAGATAAATTACACGAAGTATAAAGACAACACAGAAAAAAGGCTTTCAAATGAGTTTTCCCATCATTTGAAAGCCTTTTCTCTATCAATCCGGATCAGCATTTGATCACGTCCTCATCGCTCTTCCTGGCACTGCTGGTCGCACACGCCTTTATATGCCAAAGGCTACAACAACGCTGTTATTTCCCTACTGCCTTCCGATAGGGAGCTCCAAATTCCTTACACGAGATCTCGTCGATATCTACCCGCCAGATCTTGACATTCAAGACTGCCGGACGACCATAAGCAAAAGGGCGGTCGGTGTATTGCTTCATCAGGATATCGAGTGCTTCCACTTTCTTGTCGTAGTCTTCCTCAAAGACAACATTTCCCCAACAGATAACACTGCTGGCCCGCATCCGGTAACTGCAAGCCACTTCCACATTCTGATAAGCCAGTTCCGTTGTCGGACAAAAAGAAATACAAACACGCGGATTCCGGTTCAAGATCGAAATGCTCCTGCCTTCCTGAGCCGAATGCAAATAAAGCGAACCGTCTTTGTAGCCAAAATTCATCGGGATCACATAGGGCGTTCCATCTGTATCCGCCATCCCTACAAAACAAATACTACATTGTTTCAATACAGATTCAATCTGCTCGTTGTCAACATGTACCAGTGTCTTCATATACTATCGATTAATCACACAATCTTTCATAATAAGGCAAACGACTCAGCGGAACATCGATTGTGATCGACTTTCCCCCTTTGTGAATCTTTCCCAAGTCATCCTTCCATCGTCCTTTCGGCAATCTGACAACCCGGCTGTTTCCTTTTTCCACCATCGGCGCCACCAGGTATTTGTCTCCCAGCATAAATTGATCCTTGCAGGTTTCAAAGCCCTGATCCGGAAATTCGTAGGCAAGGTGCCGGACAATTGGTTCGCCGGTGGCAGCTGCATGACGGGCCTGCCGGATAATATAAGGAGCCATACGGACATGAAGGCGAGCCGCTTCGCGAACAACCGAAAGATTTTCCGGGCTCAATATCCGCCATGGAGCCACCGAGAACTGCATCATCGGCATCATGGCATGAATCTGTGCCGAACGGATAATCAGTTCCTGATCGAACCGGTTAGGATCAATGCCCAAGAATGAAGCAAACTGTCCGCCTCCGATCAGATCCGGACAGGCATACGCATACCCGTTCAGACCGGCAGCTATCATTTCCGGAATTAACAGACGAACCGCATCCCAGGAATAATCTTTATCGCCCAAACGCTGTACCAGCGGCTGACCGCCCATCTGCCAACAGGCACGATACTCGTTAAAAGGAAAATGCAACCCGATTTCCGCCCAAGCCCGGGTATGATCGACAGAAATGGCATCCGACTTCCAGGCTTTCAGTTCCGCATGGCTGTAGAAGCCATTGTCACCCGCATCAAATTTGAAGCCATCAATCTGATAAACTTCCTGCATCTTCTTCAACTGAGAGATAAAATAATCCCTTGCCTCCGGATTCGTCAGATCATAACAGGCACTATAACCGTTCCACCAATGGATCATCGCTGTTTCTCCATTCTGCCATCTCAAAAGGTATTTCTTCTTCTCCAGTTCGCGGAACTCCGGACTATCGGCAGAAACAAACGGACAAACCCACAACATCACCTTGAAACCCATTGCATGCAACTCTTCCACCATGCTTTTAGGCGACGGGAAACGATCCGGCTTAAACTCGAAGTTCCCGTAATACTTCTGCCAGTTATCATCAATCATCACTACTCCACCCGGAAAATCCTGTTTGCTGATCTGCCGTGCATAATCCAACACATCCGCCTGGTTCTGATTATACATCAGTTCGATCCATGTATTGTATTGGGGCTTCGTAAAAAACAAAGTATCCGGCAACTGACCACTGGGGGCAAAGTGCTGACGGCAAGCGTCCAAATAAGCATCCCGCAAAGAACGGCCCGCCTCTTGCACCTTTACCTGTTCGTATTTGGAATCAATCCGGATACCCTGTTCCGTAACTGAGAACGCAAATGGATAATCGCTCCAGACATACCGTCCCTTACTAGAGACCAATAGCGGAACAACCTGATTATTATTATTCTGAGAAGAAAGATCAAAAGATTCCATCGGCTGTATGTAAGGCATCTTCGAGCCCAAGGCCGTTACGCCGCCCCACCAATACTCACCATCCAACGATTTGATCTCCGTCACTTGCTGAGCTCCTATGAAATGACTTATCAGCAACAAAAATATAACCGCTTTACTTCTCATACACAATTCATCTAAAATCAATACCATTTTGCGTACAAAGATACATTTTCTTCCTTAATCTATTTCCTCATCAGCCTCATAACCGCCCATTTCGCGCAATGCATTTTTCAGCATCACATATTACTAGTATAAAAGATTCTCTTCAAAACAGAACTCTTTTCGTTACGATTCAACTATTTTTCCCCGGAGGGGGACGAATTATTACAGAAATATTTATTTAATCTTGTTGGTTGATCCATGGAATTAAACTACCTTTGCATAATTAAATGCTATATAAGTGTGATTTTTATACACAATTAAATAACTTAAATTATTATCTTATGTGGTTACTTAATTCTTCTATCGGGAGGAAACTGATAATGAGTATATCAGGTCTCTTCCTAATTCTGTTTTTATTGTTCCACCTGTCGATGAACGTAGCGGCAGTATTCTCAGGCGAAGCGTATAACACGATTTGCGGTTTGCTGGGAAGTAACTGGTATGCCATCGTAGGAACACTCGTTCTGGCTGCAGGTGTAGTAGTTCACTTCGTGTATGCAGTGATTTTGACATTGCAGAACCGAAAAGCTCGTGGTAACGACCGTTATGCACTGAATTCTCGTCCGAAAGGCGTTGAATGGGCATCACAGAACATGTTCGTACTGGGCTTGATCGTAATTCTGTTTATGATCCTTCACTTCACACAGTTTTGGTACAACATGATGTTTGCAGAATTAGCTGGTATTCATGGAGACATCCATCCTCAGAACGGTGCTGCATTCATCAACTTCTACTTCCAGGGTAATATTGTAAACACAGTATTATATCTGGTATGGTTTGCTGCATTATGGTTCCACCTGACTCACGGTTTCTGGTCAGCAATCCACACATTAGGCTGGAACAACACTGTATGGTTGAGCCGTTGGGAATGCATTTCTAAATGGGTAGCAACAATCATCTGCGGTTTGTTCGCGATTATTACTATTGTATTCTACCTGAATGGTGTAGGAGCGTAAATTTTGAGTTTATAGGTTTATAAGTTTATAAGTTTATGAGTTTGGAATCAAACATTCAAAACGAACAGGCTCAAAAACAAAATGACTTAAAAACTAAGAAACTAACAAACTTAAAAAACTAAAAACAATATGGCTGAAATAAATTCTAAAATCCCTCAAGGCCCGTTGGCTGACAAGTGGAAAAATTATAAAGATCACCAGAAATTGGTGAACCCCGCTAACAAGCGTCGTCTGGACATTATCGTAGTAGGTACAGGTTTGGCCGGTGCTTCTGCAGCAGCTTCTTTAGCAGAAATGGGATTCAATGTATTGAACTTCTGTATTCAGGACTCACCTCGTCGTGCTCACTCAATCGCTGCACAGGGTGGCATCAATGCTGCTAAGAACTATCAGAATGATGGTGACTCTGTTTACCGTTTGTTCTACGATACAATCAAAGGTGGTGACTATCGTGCTCGTGAAGCTAACGTATATCGTTTGGCTGAAGTATCAAATAACATCATCGACCAGTGTGTAGCTCAAGGTGTACCTTTCGCTCGTGAATACGGAGGTTTGTTGGATAACCGTTCATTCGGTGGTGCTCAGGTATCCCGTACGTTCTATGCCCGCGGTCAGACCGGTCAGCAGTTATTGTTAGGCGCTTATTCTGCATTGAGCCGTCAGATTGGTAAAGGTAAAGTAAAAATGTACACTCGCCACGAAATGTTGGACGTTGTTTTGGTTGACGGTCGCGCTCGTGGTATCATTACCCGTAACCTGATCACCGGTAAAATTGAACGTTATGCTGCTCACGCTGTTGTTGTTGCAACTGGAGGTTATGTAAATACATTCTTCTTGTCAACTAACGCGATGGCATCAAATGGTTCAGCTGCATGGCAGTGCTATAAGAAAGGTGCTTATTTTGCTAATCCTTGTATGGTTCAGATTCACCCGACTTGTATTCCTGTAAAAGGTGACTATCAGTCAAAATTGACATTGATGTCTGAATCATTACGTAATGATGGTCGTATCTGGGTTCCGAAGAAACTGGAAGACGCCAAAGCATTACAGGCAGGTACAAAGAAAGGTAAAGATATTCCGGAAGAAGACCGTGACTACTATTTGGAACGTCGTTATCCGGCATTCGGTAACTTGGTTCCGCGTGACGTTGCTTCACGTGCCGCTAAAGAACGTTGCGACGCAGGATATGGTGTAAACAACACTGGTTTAGCTGTATTCCTGGACTTCTCGGATGCTATCAACCGTTTAGGTAAGGAAGTTGTTAAGCAGAAATATGGTAACTTGTTCGATATGTACGAAGAAATTACCAACGATAATCCATATGAAACTCCGATGATGATTTACCCGGCATTGCACTATTCAATGGGTGGTCTGTGGGTTGACTATGAATTGCAGACTTCTATTCCGGGCTTGTTCGCTATTGGTGAAGCTAACTTCTCTGATCACGGAGCAAACCGTTTGGGTGCTTCTGCGTTGATGCAAGGTTTGGCTGATGGTTATTTCGTATTGCCATACACCATCCAGAACTACTTGTCTGACCAGATTCAGGTTCCGCGTTTCAGCACAGATCTGCCGGAATTTGTTAAAGCAGAAAACGCAATCAAAGCTCGTATCCAGAAATTGATGAACATCAAGGGTAAAGAAACAGTTGATACTATCCACCGTAAGTTAGGTCACATCATGTGGGAACACATCGGTATGGCTCGTGACGAAAAAGGCTTGTTGGAAGCAATCAACATGTTGAAAGACCTGAAGAAAGAATTCTGGAGCAATGTATATATCCCGGGTTCAGGTGATGATCAGAACGTTGAATTGGAAAAAGCTTTACGTTTGGCTGACTTCATCGAAATCGGTACATTGATGGCTCACGATGCATTGAATCGTGCAGAATCTTGTGGTGGTCACTTCCGTACAGAACATCAGACTGAAGAAGGCGAAGCTTTGCGTCATGATGATAAGTTCATGTATGTTGCTTGCTGGGAATATCAAGGAGAAGATAAAGATCCGGTTATGCTGAAAGAAGATTTGAACTATGAATTCGTAGTTCCGCAAACACGTAATTACAAAAAATAATTAGAAAACACTATGGATAAAGATATAAAAGTAACGCTTAAAGTTTGGCGTCAAAGAGGTCCGAAGGAAAAAGGACAGTTCGAGACTTACCAAATAGATAAGATCAATCAGAGTGTCTCTTTCCTGGAAATGTTGGACATTTTGAATGAGCGTTTGATCAATGAAGGTAAAGAACCGATCGTGTTCGATCACGACTGTCGTGAAGGTATCTGCGGTATGTGCTCTCTGTATGTAAACGGTCATCCGCACGGACCGGCAACAGGTGCTACTACTTGCCAGTTGTACATGCGTCGTTTCCACGACGGCGAAACAATCACTATCGAACCGTGGCGTTCAGCTGGTTTCCCGGTTATCCGCGACTTGATGGTTGACCGTACTGCCTATGATAAAATCATGCAGGCCGGAGGTTTCGTATCAGTTAATACAGGTGGTGTTCCTGATGCTAATGCAATTCCTATTCCTAAGAAGGATGCAGATTTAGCTATGGATGCAGCAGCTTGTATCGGTTGTGGTGCTTGTGCAGCAGCTTGTAAGAATGGTTCAGCTATGTTGTTCGTTTCAGCCAAAGTCAGCCAGTTGGCATTATTGCCTCAGGGTCGTGTTGAAGCAGCTCGCCGTGCAAAGGCTATGGTTGCCAAAATGGATGAACTGGGCTTCGGTAACTGTACAAACACGCGTGCTTGCGAAATGGAATGTCCGAAGAACATCTCTGTTAGCAACATCGCTCGTTTGAACCGTGAGTTCTTGAAGGCTAAATTGAAAGACTAATCACATAAGAACTTTTAATAACTTCATCGAAGCGACTTGTCCAATTGGGCAGGTCGCTTTTTTTATGTTGCAAAACAGCCGTGCCGGCTGTACATTCCTTCGAGGAATATCTTACCTTTAAACTGCTTTTAAAAGACTAGATCTAATTACATGAAAAGGATGAAAATCAAAACAATCTTGAGTTCCACTCCGGTCATTGCCTTCATCGGATTCTGGATTTTTGCAGCCATTCTTTATGGCGATGTATTTTATATGGCCGAACAATACAGTTTGTTTGCTTTCGACCAACAAATCATGGAGTTCATACTCGACCAGCCAGGAGGAAAACTCTATTGGTTCGGTCGCCTTTTGTTACTCTCCTATCATGAACCTTGGATTGGAGGATTTCTGATGTCGGTCTTGCTCACCGGAACAGTCTGCCTCGTCAGAAAGAGTTTCGCACTTCAAGGTAAATGGGAATGGATTTCTCTTCTTCCTTCCATCCTGGTGTTGTGGTATCTCATCCAGAAAGGACAAAACCTGTATTACCAAAAAGAGCCATCAGTAGTCTTTTTATGGCCACTCGCTGTTTTTATACTGGCAGCCCTGATATCGATAGCTTTCCACTTTATTGCCGGAAAACCTTCGCATCCTGTTTCTCCTTCCCGATGGGGACAAGGAATTTGTGGCGTTTTGTTTCTAGGACTTTATCTCTATACTTGGACAGGAAAAGAGAACGAAAGGATAACCGCCTCCATGCAACGTGCATATCAGGAACAAAATTGGGATAAAATGATTCAACAAGCCAGACAGGCAAAACAACCCACTAGAAGTGTTGCTGCCTATCATGCCATCGCCTTGTTACAAACCGGACGTTTATTAAATAACCTGCTCGATATACCTTATCAATATCCTGACTTAGGCTTAATCAATCGAGGTGGATTACCCGACGACGGAACAGATCTGTACCTTAGCGACTGTTGCCTTTCTTCTGGCTTAGTGAATACGGCTTATCATCAGGCAATGGAACGCATGGTTATCGACGGTCCCAGTTGCTACACGCTCAAGCAACTCTTTTTCTGTTCCTTACTGAACGAAGAATATGCTCTTGCCAACAAATATCTTTACCTGTTACAGCAAGTTCCTTTTGAATCCGACTTTGTACGGAAATATATGCCTTTGGTAGCCAATCCCAAAGTTATCTTGGAACAACCTTTCTTCAATCGCATACTGGCACTCAAACCAACGAACGACAGCTTTGAACAATCATATCGTTCACCTTTATTCATCGGATATTCCATTACTGGAAATCATATCCGGAATCAGCAAACATTTGATGTATCCATGGCGGCATGCTTATATACCAAATTATTAGATGAAGTGGTGAATCGAACGCGTCCTTACAAAGGGAAGGAGCTTCCGCTCATAGTAGAGCAGGCTGTTGTTCTATATACTTATCTGCAAAAAGAACGGACAACGAATCTGTTGTCACAGTTCCAGATTCGTCCGAGCACAATCCAACAAGTCGAAAACTTCCTCTCTCAATATGTCAAAGACGGGAAAGTGGCCGATGAACTGATTCCTCAACTACAGGAAGAATACGGTCATTTCTACCCGTTCTATTATTTCTGCCAGAATAAAATAGATGAAGAACAGATGAAACGATACCAAATACTGATGAAAGGAGGAGTAAACTAATGAAAACGAAACCTTATATGCTTTCCGTACTCATGTGCGTCATCATCGGAATGTTGACTGCATGTTCCTCTACGACAGACGAGCCTGCTAACTTTACAGAAGTTGGACAAGCCGCATCTATTTATCCGGATTATAAAGATATCATCATTCCACCCAATATCGCTCCGCTGAATTTTCTGGTCCGTACACCTGGAGAGAAGTTTGTAGCCGTATTGACTTCCAGTGAAGGAAAGAAACTGTCGGCTTCTGCTTCGCACGGATCAACATTACAACTCAATGCAGAACAATGGAAATCTCTTTTAAGTGTTTCCCGAGGAAAAGAGATACAAGTACAGGTCTATACTTATACGGAAAAGAAATGGCTACGTTTCCAACCTTTTACCTGGCATGTGGCCGAAGAAGAGATTGATCCGTTCGTCTCCTATCGGTTGATCGAACCCGGTTATTCCTACTATCGCCAACTGGGCTTATATCAGCGTAACCTCACGAACTTCCAGGAAGAAGTGATCTATGAGAACAACCGGACATTCGATTACGAAGATAATCATTGCATCAACTGCCACAATTACCAGAATTATAGTACCCAGAAGATGCTATTTCACGTTCGTACGAACCACAGTGGAACCATCCTGGCCCAAGGTAAGGCTGTAGAGAAAATCAACTTCCAGCATGATTCCATCCCATTCGGAGCAGTCTATCCTGCTTGGCATCCGACACAAAACTGGATCCTGTTTTCATCCAACAAGACAGGACAAGCCTTCCACATCCTGAATGAAGAAAAGGTAGAAGTAATTGATATGGCTTCCGACTTGCTCTTCTATGATGCCAATCAGAAGGAAGTGAAATATGTCTGCCGCACAGACAGTCTACTCGAAACATTCCCCTGTTGGTCGCCGGCCGGTGATAAAATCTATTATTGCGTAGGCAGTCTTTATGACCATCAATCTATGGGCACTGTTCGTCCAAAAGACTTCAATACCTTACGTTATAATATTGTCAGTCGAACATTCCAGTCCTCCGATCAAAGTTTCGGAGAAGAAGTTACCGAAATCAACTGCGATTCCATTGGAATCAGTGCCTCCGTTCCCCGGATTAGTCCAGACGGACGTTATCTGTTATTTACAGCCGGATCCTACGGACAATTCCATATCTGGCATAAAAGCGCAGACCTCTACGTAAAAGATTTGGAAGCAGACTCTGTTTATCCGCTGCAAGAAGCCAACAGTACAGATGCAGACAGTTATCATTGCTGGAGTAGTAACGGCCGATGGATCGTCTTCAGTTCCAGACGTGATGACGGTTCTTATACCCGACTTTACATAACTTATTTCAATCCGAAAGGAAAAGCCAGCAAAGCTTTTATTCTACCTCAACAAGATCCGGAACATAATATGAAGCGACTCAAAAGTTACAATGTGCCAGAACTGACTCGAGATCAGGTACAGATATCTCCTCAGCAGTTCCAACAAACTATTTATCAGACGAAAGGAAGTCCTATTACTTATAAAAACGATTGATATATGATTCAAAAACGATTCTCACTACTTTTGATTTGGATTCTCGTATCTTTTGCCGGACAGGCACAAGGAGAATCAACTTCACCTTATTCATTCGATAAAAACGGTATTAAAAAAGAAGTACTGGAAAATTACCTGGATCGTTCCATAACAGTCACGAACTTACTGGTACCCAATCAAGGAGAAGAACAACTCAACGACGATATCCGCATGATACAGAATATCGGAGCCAAATTCTTGGGACGTTCCATTCTCCTGTGGGAAAACGAACAGATATTAAAAGGCCCTACTTTCTGGACGAAAGCAGAACAGATCATCCAAAGAATGCACGCAGATGATCCGGATCTGGTATTTCAAGCCTGTCTGTTCGAAGCTATTTCTACTGAAGTCTGCCAGATTGAAATTCCGGAATGGGTATTTGATAGTTACGGACTGAAACCAGAGAAAAGGAATTTCAGGTATGAAGATATGCTGAATCTGCAAGGGAAATATGTGGATCACTGGCATACAGGAGGAAGTGTGCCGGATATCAGCCGGCAGGAAACACAATTATGGTTCTATTTCCTGGCTTGTTCTTATATCCGTATCGGTTGTGAAGCCTTTCATTTAGGACAAATTGAACTGATGGGCATGAATGATCCTGACCGGACACACTGGATTACACTGATTGACAAAATTCGTTCCTTCGCTGCCCAGCATGCCCGCCGGCAATGGGTAATTCTGGATGCACACACGCCCAAAGGAGGTATGGTAACTAATGGGAAAAGCCTGATTGATTTCAATTCATTCCCGATGCGTATCTGTGCCCTTCCAACAGCTACTCCTTGGAAAGAAGGAGATATTCAACCCGCAGAACTACGAGTCAATCACTTAGATGCTCTCTATAAGAAGAGCATGGGTTGTCAGACGCCTTCAGGTTGGTCGTGCGAACATCTGCCCTATTTAGTTGAGATTGATAATTACGGGAAAGAAGAACCGGTAAATGTAGCAGACACTACGTCTTATTTCCCGTGGGGTTGGGACGAAATATCCTGGTTTGCCAAACAACCGGAAAAGTATCGGAATGAATGGTTACAGTATGTCTGGCAATGGATGAAGAAGACGGATCCGGATGGTCATATTGAAATGCCGGGCATTCGTGGTATCTGTTGTCCAAACAAAACAGGAAATACCTATCGGGCCAATACCCGAAGTGCACAATCTCCTTACGGATATAACCAGGAAGAAACCATAAAAGCAATCTGGGCATCTGATAAGGTCAGATAATACTGATATTCAAATCCCCAAACAAACACCTTTCAACCTTGAAATGATTTCGAAAGCCTTATACAATAAAAAAAGGCCATCGAAATCATTTCGAAGGCCCACAAAAGAAAAAAGACGGCGACCTGCCGTTTTTATTTTACCTTAATATGATCAAAACCTTTTCCATAGACACCGATAACTGTGCTCTGCGAAACAAAAGCATCTGGATCAATATCTTTAATCAGACGGAAAATAGCAGTTGATTCACGTTTCTTTGCCAAGACAAACATCATTTTCACCCCATTACCTGTATAAAGTCCTGTTCCATCCAATACTGTCACACCGCGATGCATATCCTTATTGATATGTTCTCCGATTTCCTTATAATGTTTGGAAATAATAAAGAACTGTACGGACTGATGTGCACTATTTACTATCTGATCAAGCACAAAGCTACAAACATACAACGTCACATAACCATAAACGACCTTTTCCCAATCCTGCAATACAAAATAACTGGAAGTAATGATAATCATATCACAAGCCATGACGACTCGGCCCAGCGAAACATCCCGATACTTGTTGATAATAGCAGCAATGATATCGGTTCCACCCGAACTACCATTTGCCGAAAAAGCAATACCAATGCCACTACCACAAAAAGAAGCTCCTAAGACACATGCCATAAAAGGCTGATCTTGCAGAATATGAACTTCTCCGACCAAGCCCTGCAAAGCCGACAAAAAGAACGTTAGGACAAAAACTGCGTAAATTGTCTTGACACAGAACTTAAATCCGAGAATCTTTAAGGCCAACAATAACAAAAACGCATTGATTGCAAAATAAGTGTACTGAACCGGTAATTTGGTTGCAAAGAACACAATAGAAGCAATACCCGGAACACCGCCGGTCGTAATATCATTCGGCAAAAGGAAAATGGTCCATCCAATGCCATACAAAATCATTCCCAAGGCAATCATCACATAGTCCTTTGCCTCACGGAACAATACTTGCTTGTTAGTTAAATTAGAAATATTAGCGTTCATCTCCAAAGATAAATTATGGGCACAAAATTACTATTTTCTTCAGTATTTCAGATAAGAGATTGGACTTTAAATACAAACTCCATCCAGATCCAGTAACGTATGGCTTTTCCTAAAAACATCGAGATCGCCACAATCCAGATATTTGCTCTCAAAAAGCCTAAAGCGACAGCAATAAAATCACCAATACCTGGAAGAAAGACAAAAAATCCCATCCATGAACCCTTGTCTTTGATCCAATTCTGTACTTTATAAACCTTTTGAGCATCAAGCTTCAGATATTTTTCTATCCATTCTATCTTTCCCAACATTCCCAGCCAATAACAACTCATTCCGCCCAAGAAATTTCCCAAGGTCGCAGCTATCATACAAGGCCAATAAGATGAACCCGCCAACAGAACACCTGTCAATACAACCTCACTACTGAAAGGCAAAACTGTGGCTGCCAGAAAAGCGGCAATGAATACACCGATATAACCGTAATCTATTAAAAACTCCATATTCGCAATAACAATAATAAGATAAGAACAACCACAGATGCATGAAACATCCAATAGACATATTTATTCCGTACCACCGTAAAGAAGTGGGCAATCAGGATAGAAGACGGGAAACAGGCAATCTGAAGATACTCTTCCGATGATTGCTCGTATAGGAAATAAAGAGCAAAAGATGAAATAGCCAACAAAATCAGGAAAGACAAGAACTGACGGGTCCGCAGATTGTCTTCATACTCATGAGCCAGAATATTGAATGATGCTATTGCCACAAGAGCAATCATATAGCCAATCGTCAGCCAATCCTGCCAACCATTTCCTTTGATGCTCAACGGACGAACTTTATAAAGGGAATCAAACGGAATGGTAAACATATCAAAGTTCTGTTGCCACAAACAGTAAAACCCGACGAACCAATACACTACTGCCAAACCCATCAGGCTTGCCAAGAAGGTTTGCAATGTCAGTGTCCGGAATTTATACATTCCATACCAAAAGAGTGGCAGGAACCAGCAGATATGAATCCACAACAAACTTCCAATTGCTATCACGAACGTTGCATTAAACACATTCCGCTTGTTATTAGGATCATGATAGGAAGTAAACAGATAATAAATAGCCAAAATCAGGAAAAATACACCAAATGAAGTTGACTTCAAAGGCAGAAAATCCTTATTGGTACTGATCAGTAAAATATAGAAGAGAACGGGCAACAAGGTCTTCTCCCGGATCAGCATCAATACATAATTAGCTCGATGAATCATAAAAGCTCCACCTAACATCAAGAGAAAACCGATGGCGTATGTTCCCCATTTACCTGGTAAATATTGACAGATCAGATTCCACAACGGGGGCGCTGTCACTTCGCCATACACCGGATAACCCGTAGAAGTGATATAACACGCTATCCAGCAGACAATACAACCTATCAGCAGATAGAAAACGGTAAACGGGGTCGTTAAAATATTCAGACGACTGGAATAAAGCATAACTTCTTTGTACTCTTCAGCTAAAAACCGGACAAAGGTAGGTATTTTTCTCCTGATTATTTCTGGAAACAGGCGACTGTTTTTCGCCGTCATTTCTTTTCTATTACAAATAAAACCATTATCTTTAGGCACAATACAATTAAAATCTACCCGTTATGGAATCATCACTATTCTGGATTGTGCCTGTATCATCCATTCTGGCACTCGTACTGGCTTGGTACTTCTACAAGCAAATGATGCGTGAAAGTGAAGGAACCCCTGCCATGCAGAAGATTGCATCGCATGTCCGGCAGGGCGCCATGTCTTATCTGAAGCAACAATACAAGATTGTCGGCATGGTCTTCTTGGGTCTGGTCATTCTCTTCTCGATAATGGCCTATGGATTTAATCTGCAGAATCATTGGGTGCCGATAGCGTTCCTGACGGGTGGTTTCTTCTCCGGACTTTCCGGGTTCTTAGGAATGAAAACAGCCACCTATGCTTCAGCCCGAACTGCCAATGCGGCCAGAGATTCATTGAACAAAGGGTTACGGGTTGCCTTCCGCAGCGGAGCCGTTATGGGATTGGTCGTTGTCGGATTAGGTTTATTCGACATTTCTTTCTGGTATCTGTTACTGGAAAATCTGATTCCTGCAGACGCCATGAATCCTACAGCTAAACTGTGTATCATTACAACAACCATGCTGACTTTCGGTATGGGAGCCTCAACACAAGCCTTGTTTGCACGTGTGGGCGGTGGTATTTATACCAAAGCCGCCGATGTCGGAGCTGATCTGGTAGGTAAAGTAGAAGCTGGCATTCCGGAAGATGACCCGCGAAATCCGGCAACTATTGCCGATAATGTAGGTGATAACGTAGGTGATGTAGCCGGAATGGGTGCCGACTTGTATGAATCATATTGTGGTTCGATTTTGGCAACATCGGCTTTAGGAGCAGCCGCATTTATCGGTTCCGGAAATACGGAAATGCAATTCAAGGCGGTAATTGCTCCAATGTTGATCGCGGCCGTTGGTATTATCTTGTCGATTATCGGTATTTTCTCGGTGAAGACGAAAGAAAATGCCGGAATGAAAGAATTACTCAATGCCTTGGCTGTCGGGACAAATCTCAGTTCTGCCCTGATCGTAGTTGCCACTTTTGCAATCCTTAGGGCATTAGGTTTGGAAAACTGGATTGAGATCTCGTGTGCCGTTGTCGTTGGATTGATTGTCGGTATCATTATCGGTCGATCTACCGAATATTACACCTCGCAATCCTATAAACCGACTCAACGTTTGTCGGAAAGCGGGAAAACAGGGCCAGCCACTGTGATCATTTCAGGTATCGGATTAGGTATGATTTCGACTACGATTCCTGTATTGGCTGTTGTTGCCGGTATCATTCTTTCTTATTGGCTGGCTTCAGGATTCGATTTTGCCAATATCGGAATGGGATTATACGGAATCGGTATCGCTGCCGTCGGTATGCTTTCTACCTTAGGCATTACTTTGGCAACAGATGCCTATGGACCGATTGCCGACAATGCCGGAGGTAATGCAGAAATGAGCGGACTCGGAAAAGATGTCCGCAAACGAACCGACGCACTCGACTCGTTAGGCAACACAACTGCCGCTACAGGTAAAGGCTTTGCCATCGGTTCGGCTGCCTTAACCGGATTAGCATTGCTGGCATCCTATATTGAAGAAATACGCATCGGTCTCTCCCGCATCGGAACGATGTCGCTCGATTTACCCAACGGACTGCAAGTAGAAGTGAGCCATGCAAGCTTTACCGACTTCATGATCTTCTACGATGTCACACTGATGAATCCGAAAGTTCTGTCCGGTATCTTCATCGGCAGCATGATGGCTTTCCTGTTCTGTGGACTGACGATGAATGCCGTTGGCCGTGCAGCTGCCCACATGGTAGAAGAAGTCCGCCGCCAGTTCCGCGAGATTAAAGGTATTCTCGAAGGTAAAGCCGAACCCGATTATGCCCGGTGCGTGCAAATCTCGACCCAAGGCGCACAAAGAGAGATGGTATTTCCATCTCTATTGGCTATCGCAGCTCCTATCCTGACCGGAATCTTCTTCGGTGTTCCCGGAGTCATTGGCCTGCTGATCGGTGGCTTGTCATCCGGATTCGTACTGGCTATCTTCATGGCCAACGCCGGAGGTGCTTGGGACAATGCCAAGAAATACGTTGAAGAAGGAAACTTCGGCGGCAAAGGAGGAGAAGTACATAAAGCAACCGTCGTAGGTGATACCGTAGGCGATCCGTTTAAAGACACATCCGGTCCGAGTCTGAATATTCTCATCAAACTCATGAGCATGGTTGCTATCGTCATGGCAGGCCTGACCGTCACCTGGAGTTTGTTCTGATATACCTATTATAATATATGCAGTTAAAAACCGCCCGGTCGCCGGACGGTTTTTTTTATTCTTCACCCATAATTCTTTTCTTGCCTACTACAAATTCTTTAGTTCACGGCGTGAACTAAGTAATCCACAGCGTGAACTAAGTAGTTCACGGCGCGAACTAAGTAATCCACGGCGTGGATTAAAGAATAGTATACTAACTTCTATTGAATGGGAAATATTAATAAAAAATTATATCTTAAGCCATATTTTTTCTTGAAACAGCTTATATTCTTACCAATAATGGATTTGTATAAATAACAGCATACTTTATATAGATTTATACTAAACTGGCTGTTTAAATTACAACTTGCGTCATATTTACCCTGAATCATTTTCAAATTCTTTCCACTAACGTTATTTGTCTTTCATTTTATTTAAAATCAAATTTTGTTTTTCAATACATTCTTAATATTTCACAAAGCAATTATTACCTAATGTAATAAAAAATTCATACCTTTGTCTTCGTGTCGAAGAAAATAATTAGAAAAGATCTTATATATATTAACCATTTTAAATGAAATGCCTATGCAGTAGAAAGATTATCAGAAGGAATAAGTATCTATTCCGACGAATCATTTAGAAACAAAAAAATTAAAACATTTATTTAACTCCAAAAATCGATTTTTCATGAGAAAGTCAATTATCCTATTTATGACATTCTTTTTGTGCATAGTAGGTTACGCACAAAAGCGAACGATTAGCGGTACAGTTACAGATAAGGACTTAAAAGAACCGCTGATTGGCGTAAATGTACTTCTAAAAGGTACTACAACAGGAACAGTTACTGATATGGATGGTAATTACACCATCGATGTAGAAGGTGATGGTACACTTGTATTTTCATACGTCAGTATGAAAACCGTTGAAGAATCCATTAACGGCCGTTCTACAATTAATGTAGAGATGTCTTCTGATTCAGAAGCGCTGGAAGAAGTGGTTGTAACAGCCATGGGTATTAAGCGTGAATCTAAGACCCTGACTTATTCAGCACAAACCGTAGGTGGCAAAGATTTGAATGAAATCAAGAACGTAAACATGATTAACTCTTTGCAAGGTAAGAGCGCAGGTTTGCAGATTACCCCGAACTCAACTGGTGCCGGTGGTGCTTCTAAAATCTTGTTCCGTGGTAACAAATCTATCAGTGGTAGCAACCAGCCGTTGATTGTTGTTGATGGTGTTCCTATGATGATGAACGTTTCTGATTCTCAGGTTTCCATGAACTATGGTGGTGAACGTGATGGTGGTGACGCTATGTCTACTATCAACCCGGATGATATCGCACAGATTACTTTGTTGAAAGGTGCTTCTGCTGCCGCTCTTTATGGTGCAGTTGCTGCCAATGGTGCTATCATGATTACAACTAAATCAGCTCAATCTGGTAAAGTTGCTATCAATGTATCAAGCAACACAACCGTAGAAAACGCTATGTCATTGCCTAAGTTCCAGAACAATTATGGGATGAGCGATGCTGGTACTTTCAGCTGGGGGGGCAAGTTATCATCTGAAGCTCCTAACTATGCGAAAGAATTCTTCCGCACTGGTTACACAACTAACAACTCTATCTCTTTGGCTGGCGGTAACGAGAACATCACTTCTTACTTCTCTTATGCCAATGTATCTTCAAACGGTGTCGTTCCTGAAAATACATATATGAGCCATAACTTGTTGGCTAAAGTTGGTTTCAACTTGTGGACTAAGCTTCACGTTGACGTAAGTGCTCGTTACAACACTCAGCACATCGAAAACCAACCGGCTTCTGGTTATTTGCACAACCCGTTGACAGGTGCTTATCTGTTCCCGAGAGGCGAGGATTGGGACAATTACAAAAACAACTACGAAGTATTTGACCAAGCTCAGCAAATCAATATTCACAACTGGACAAATACAGTTCAGGAACAATTCTCCAACCCTTATTGGACTTTGAACCGTCAGAAACCAATTTCTGACCGTAACCGTTATGAATTCGGTGGTACTATTAAGTACGATATCATGGAAGGTTTGTCTGCTACAGGTCGTATCCGTTACGAACGTGGTGATGAACATTGGACCCAAAACGACTATGCTTCAAGTACTGCAGGTCGTGATAAGTTAGGTACAATGAAAGATGACCATATCTTCAGCGAACAGACTTATGCTGATGCTTTGTTGCAATACAACAAGACTTGGGAAGATACTTATTCATTGTCTGTAACTGCCGGTGGTAGCTATACGAAGACTAAAGGTTCAAACGTAAGTTTGATTGGTTATGGTGATACTCAGTTTGCTATCAACAATGGTGTTATCACTTCTGGTGCTTATTATCCTAACAAATTCATCCCGAGCAACTATTATCGTTTGTCTACAGGTATGTCTTTGAAGGAAAAACGTTTGAACTCTGTATTTGCTACAGCTCAGTTCGGTTACAAAGAAGGTTTGTATGTTGACGTAAGTGCTCGTAACGACTGGTCTTCTGCTTTGGCATTCACTGAAGGTGTTTCTTTCTTCTATCCGTCAGTTGGTGCAAGTGCCCTGTTGAATAGATTCATAGATTTCGGTAAGAACGTTGACTTGTTCAAATTCCGTGCTTCTTATTCTATCGTAGGTAACGACGTTCCTATTTACGCTTCTAACGTTCTTTATACAATCGGTGACCAAGGTTCTTTGGTTCCTCCTTCTGAAGCTCCGTTCCGTACATTGAAACCTGAAAAGACTAACTCTTTGGAAGTTGGTTTTGATGGTACATTCTTCCAGAATCGTTTCGATGTAAACGTGACATATTATAAGACTAACACTAAGAACCAGTTCTTCAAGGTCTCTGCTCCTTATGAATCAGGTGTGAAAACACGCTATGTAAATGCTGGTAATATCGAGAACCAAGGTTTTGAAGTTAGCTTAGGATGGCGTCAGCAATTCACTGACAACTTCAGCTGGAGCACAAACTACAACTTCTCTTACAACAACAATAAAGTAATCGAGTTGGTAGATGATTTGGCTGATGGTTTGACATTGCAGAGCTTCTGTACCGGTGCTTCTGTTATCTTGAAAGAAGGCGGCCACTTCGGTGACTTGTATGTTCGTGACTTGCAGCGTGACGAAACAGGCAAACCAATCAAGAACGAAAACGGTGGTCCTGTTTTGGCTGGTTCTGACGTGAAAGACTTGATTTATGTTGGCGATATGAACGCTAAGGTAAACATGGGTTGGACAAACACATTCCACTACAAAGATTTCACTTTGTCATTCTTGATTGACGCTAAGATTGGTGGTAAGGTAATGTCTATGACAGAAGCTACATTGGATGGTTGGGGCGTTTCAGAACGTTCTGGCGCTGCTCGTGATGCAGGTTCTGTAGTATTCGACGGCGTATCTTTCGATCCGAAAGAATTCTATACAACAGTTGGTGGTACAAGCTACAACTCAAACATGGCTACATCTATGTATGTTTACGATGCAACAAATGTTCGTTTGCGTGAGTTGTCATTAGGTTACACATTCCGTAACTTGTTCGGAGCTGGTAAGAACTTGAGCGCATCTTTGATTGGTCGTAACTTGTTCTTCTTCTATAAGGATGCTCCAATGGATCCGGATGTATCTGCAAGTACAGGTAACGGTTGGCAGGGTGTTGATATGTTCGCCATGCCGGCATCTCGTAGTTTTGGTTTGAACTTAAAGCTTAACTTCTAATTATAGATTATTATTCGTATGAAACTAAATAAATTTTTGAAATATACAGCTGTTTCAGCTTTGGCATTGACAGGTTTGATGAGTATCAATAGCTGTACAGACGATTTTGAAAAGTTGAACACTAATCCTTATGAGGTGGATCCGACTTCTTTGCCGTTCGCTGCCCAGTTTAAGGAACCGTTCTCTTACGTTTATGCTCCACAGCAGAATATGTTCCAGTTCTGGACGAACTTGAGCGTTGACTTGTTTAGTGGTTATTTCATGACTCCTCACAACTTCGGTGGTTCTGGTAACGTTCAGTACAATTTGAACCGTAATTTCTGTGGTGGTATGTATGAAAACGTTTATTCTCATATCTTCAACAATACTCGTACTTTGATTAAATCTTGTGATGAAAAAGGTTACAAGGATTATGCTGGTATGATGCGTGTCGTTCAGGCGTACGCTATCTCTATGTTGACAGATTCTTACGGTCCGGTAGCTTATTCAACAGTTATTGATGACCCGACCAACGGTGTATCTTACGCTTACGATTCCCAGGAGCAGATTTACAATTCTTTGTTCACATTGTTGGACGAGGCAATCGCGGGTTTCAAGAGCAGTACTTCTGACAAAGAATCTATGGCTTCATTCGACTACTGGTGCGATGGTGATATGAACATGTGGATTAAGGTTGCTAACCAATTCAAATTGCGTTTCGCAATGCGTATTGTAAAGGCTAACCCATCTTTGGCTCGGCAGAAAGCTGAAGAAGCTGTTGCCGGTGGTGTTTTGAATGCAGAAGACAAGGACGTTTTGATCAACCAAGGTTTGACAAACGAATTGTATCGTATGTATTATGCTTGGAGCGACTGTGGTACAAATGCCAACTTGATTACTATCATGGAAGGTATGCAAGACCCTCGTTTGCCTCTTTATATGACAAAGAACTTTGCAGGTATCACTTGTGAAGATGGTTCTATTATTGAAGAAGGTACTCGTTACTTGGGTATCCGTCCGGGTCACGACATCGTTGCTAAACCGAACGAATATGTAAACTATTCTTACGCTGTGTTGGATTACACAACTCCGCTGCCAGTTATGTTCGCTGCAGAATCTTACTTCTTGCGTGCTGAAGGTGCTTTGCGTGGTTGGAACATGGGTGGAACTGCCAAGGATTTCTACGAAGAAGGTATCCGCACTTCTATCAAACATCAGTTGGCTTACAAAGGTCCGTTTGCTGGTATAACTTCAATCTCTGACGCTGAAATCGAAGCATTCATCAACAATACTGCTTCTCAGGAAGATTTGGTTGACCCGGTTAACAGCAAATTCAACCACAAAGCAATGAACACTGTTGGTACTAAGTGGAACGAAAGTGCTTCTAAAGAAGAAAAGTTGCAGCAGATTATCCTTCAGAAATGGGTAGCTAACTTCCCATTGTCTACTGAAGCTTGGGCTGAATATCGTCGTACAGGTTATCCGAAGTTGTTCCCGAACTATAAGAACAATAGCGATGGTACAATTGATACTGACGAACAGATTCGTCGTTTGATTTACTCTAACAACGAAATCAACACAAACAATGAAGAGTTGCAGAATGGTATCAAGATTTTGAATCAAGAGAACACAAGTGCTAAGTTCTCAGGTGATTTAGGTGGTACTCGTGTTTGGTGGGATCAAGCAGGTAAAGGAAACTTCTAATCAGTTTATCCTATAAAGAAAAAGGGGCTGTGTCAAAAGGTTGTTTTGATGCAGCCCCTTTTTAATTGTATAATCGTCATGAACATTGTTTAGCGGGTATCAAGTAATACAACTGTTGAAACGCCAATGGTATTACCGAAATTCCAAAATACATATGGTGTAAGTAACGAAGGTACATTCAGCTGGGGTGATAAATTGGCGTCTCCGGCTCCTAATTATGCGAAAGAATTCTATCAGCCGGGTTATACAACCAACAACTCTATCGCCTTATCTGGTGGAAATGAAAATATCTCTTCTTACTTTTCTTACGCAAACGTGTCATCAAATGGTATCGTACCAGAAAATGATTATATGAGTCACAACTTGATGGCAAAGGTTGGCTTTAACTTATGGAAAAAAGTCCATGTAGACGTATCTGCTCGTTACAACAACCAGCATATCGAAAACCAGCCTGCTGCCGGTTATCTGAGTAACCCAATCACAGGTGCATATCTGTTCCTAGAGGCGAAGATTGGGATTATTACAAGAATAACTATGAAATTTATGATGGTACACGCAATATCAATGTGCACAACTGGACCAATACACTTCAGGAACAGTTTACGAATCCTTACTGGATGCTAAACCGTCAGAAACCGGTAACTGATCATAACCGTTATGAATTTGGTGGTAGTGTTAAATACGATATCCTCGAAGGCTTATCAGTAACAGGTCGTTTACGTTATGAACGCGGTGAAGAACATTGGCAGCTGAACGAGTACGCTTCAAGTACTGCCAATCGTAACCTGTTAGGCACTCTGAAAGATACACGTACATTCAGCGACCAGACTTACGCCGACTTGTTGGCTCAGTACAACAAAACATGGAATGATGCGTATTCATTGTCAGTAACTGCCGGCGGCAGCTACCAGAAGATCGACCGGAGCAGCAGCGACATCATCGGCTGGGGCGACAAAGCCTACTCGGTCAACAATGGGGTAGTCACACCGGGTGCTTATTTCCCGAACGTCTTTAACCCGAAGAACTACTACACCGTATCGTCCACCTTCACAAGGGAAAGGAAACGCTTGAATTCTGTATTCGCTACAGCACAATTTGGCTACAAAGAAGGTTTATTTGTTGATATCAGTGGACGTAACGACTGGTCTTCATCTTTAGCATTTACAGATGGCGTATCATTCTTCTATCCTTCATTTGGTGTCAGTGCTTTGTTAGACAAGTTTGTTGATTTCGGTCAAAATGTAGACTTGTTCAAATTACGTGCTACTTACTCTATCGTAGGTAACGACGTACCTATCGGTGTAACAAATGAACTTTATAACTTCGGCGAAACAGCCGGCTCTATCGCTCCTCCTGAAAGTTCTTCATTCCGCACATTGAAACCGGAAAAAACAAATTCTTTGGAAGTTGGTTTTGATGGAACATTCTTCCAGAACCGTTTTAATGTTAATTTGACTTACTATAAGACAAATACAAAGAACCAATACTTCAATATCTCAGCTCCATGGGAAACAGGTCTGAGAAACCGCTATATCAATGCTGGTAACGTAGAAAACCAGGGATTTGAAATTAGTTTAGGTTGGTACAATCAGTTCACAAATGACTTCAGTTGGAGTACAAACTTCAATTTCTCTTACAATAACAACAAAATTATCGAATTATCTGAGGAATTACCTGAATGGACATTGGCTAGTTACTGTACTGGAGCTAAAATCATCTTGAAAGAAGGTGGACATTTCGGAGACTTGTATGTTCGTGACTTTGAACGTGACGAAAATGGTGCTCCTGTAAAAGGAGAAAATGGTGCTCCTGTTTTAGGTGGAACAGATAATGACGATTTGGTTTATGTAGGCGATATGAACGCTAAAGTAAACATGGGATGGACTAACACATTCCACTACAAAGATTTCACTTTATCTTTCTTGATCGATGCCAAAGTAGGTGGTAAAGTATTCTCTATGACAGAAGCAACATTAGACGGTTGGGGCGTTTCAGAACGTTCAGGAGCCGCTCGTGATGCCGGAGAAGTTGTCGTTGACGGTGTATCTTTTGATCCGCAACTTTACTACTCAACAACAGGAGGTACAAGTTATAACTCAAATATCTTGACATCACAATATGTATATGATGCAACTAACGTTCGTCTGCGTGAATTATCATTCGGTTATACTTTCCGTAACCTGTTTGGTGCAGGCAAAAACCTGAATGCGTCTATTATTGGCCGTAACTTATTCTTCTTCTACAAAGATGCCCCGATGGATCCGGATGTAGCAGCTGCAACTGGTAACGGCTGGCAAGGTGTTGATATGTTTGCATTACCAACATCTCGTAGCTTTGGATTAAACTTAAAACTTAACTTCTAAATCTTTGAGGAATATCGTATGAAACTAAATAAACTTTTAAAATATACAGCAGTATCAGCTCTGACTTTGGCAACAGGTGTAATGACCGTCGGCTGTACAGATAATTTTGAAGAGTTGAATACAGACCCGTATGAATTGAATCCGGATGCACTTCCGTTCTCTGCTCAGTTCCAAGAACCGATGTCTTATGTTTATGCTCCACAGCAGAACTTGTTCCAGTACTGTTTCAGCTTGAACATCGACTTGTTCAGTGGTTACTTCATGACTCCGCACAACTTTGGTGGCTCTGGAAATGTTGATTATGCGTTGAACCGTGGTTTCTGTGGTGGCATGTATGAAAATGTTTATCTGCACATCTTCAACAATACCTGCCGTCTGATTACTTCTTGCGAAGAACAGGGCTTTACTGACTATGCAGGTATGATGCGTGTCATCCAGGCTTATGCCGTTCAGATGCTGACAGACGTTTATGGTCCGGTTTCTTATACATCAGCTATTGAAGACCCGACAAACGGTGCTTCATTCTATTATGACAAGCAAGAAGATATTTATAATTCTATGTTTGCTTTGCTGGATGAAGCTATTAAGAACTTCCAGAATCCGACTTCAGATTTAGCATCAAGACAATCTTTTGACTTTTGGTGTAATGGTGATCTGGACTTATGGATCAAGGTTGCTAATCAGTTAAAGTTACGTATGGCTATGCGAATTGTAAAAGCCAATCCTACATTAGCTAAACAAAAAGCCGAAGAGGCAGCTCAAGCTGGCGTATTAACTCAGGATATCTTGATTAATCAAGGTTTCAGCAATGAACAAACTCGTATGTTTGAATGGGGAGACTCAGGAATGAACGCCAACCTAATTACAATTATGGAAGGTTATAACGATCCTCGTCTTCCGCTGTATGTAACCAAGAACCAGGCAGACGTAGTTTGTGAGGATGGCTCTACAATTGCATCTGGAACAAAATATTTAGGTATCCGTGGTGGTTGTAACTTACCAGTTAAACCTAATCAATGGGGCAACTTCTCTAAAATTGTTTGCTCATATACAACAGCATTCCCTATCATGAAAGCTGCAGAAGGCTATTTCTTACGTGCTGAAGGTATTCTTCGTGGCTGGAATATGGGTGGTGGTACTGCTCAGCAATGGTATGAAGACGGTATCCGCACTTCTATAAAGAATGAGGTTGCTTATAAAGGCATTGAAGTTCTTGCCGGAGTTACTTCCGTTTCAGATGCTGAAATTGATGCATACATTAATGGAACAACTTTACAAGAAGATTTCGTTGATCCCGTCGACAGTCAAAATAGTATTAAAGCTCAAAATGATGTTTGTGTTAAATGGGATGAAGGAGCTTCTAATGAACAAAAATTACAACGTATCATTATTCAGAAGTGGATTGCAAACTTCCCTATCTCATGCGAAGGCTGGGCTGAATATCGCCGTACAGGTTATCCAAAATTCTTCCCTAATCGTGTTAATTTAAGTAATGGAACAATTGATACAGACGAGCAGATTCGTCGTCTGATTTATTCAGATAACGAAATCAATACAAACAATGCAGAATTACAAAAAGGCATTGAACTTCTGAATCAAGAAAATTCAAGCTCAAAATTCACTGGAGATATTGGAGGAACTCGAGTTTGGTGGGATAAAGCCAATGTTGGTAATTTCTAATTCTACAGAATTAAACTCTTAAAATACCAATAACCATTAAGGCATGTCAGGAATTCTGGCATGCCTTTCTTATTAAAAGGCAATCTAAAACTGAATATATTCATGTATCAAAATACTAATACAATTTAAGCTATAAAAAAAGGAGAACACAATTAAATTGTGCTCTCCTCAAAAGGTTTCTATATTTTCATGTAAAACGACCGAAACCTTTTCCTCTTCATAGTCAGGGACTTGATTTGATATAATAAAATAAATAAACTCAATTTAAAACTAAATTCATTATAACCAATATTTATTTGCTAAGCACCAGCATAAAGAATTCATTTAAAGTTCTTATGAATCTAAGGCTATTAAATAAATGGTGGCCTTGAATACAGCCACCATTTCATAGTTAACGTACTGGCCTTATCTTATGTTACAAATATAAAAATAAATTTTCATACAACAAACATATATAATAAAAATTGATTATTTTAATATGAATC
>ULTX01056984.1_pt1 | contig 40601 bp, 30 predicted proteins | sample 1958041 | NCBI WGS metagenome assembly ULTX01 (sample SAMEA4835747, study PRJEB28245) | human gut metagenome | biome: gut microbiome; material: fecal sample | place: Denmark | collected 2008
TTAGGTGCACTGAACCGTATACATTATTATATTATATACGCAATAAACAATCCGATTTTAACAGACAAAAATGCAGCCTGCTTCATTAGCCTTCCAAGCAGGCTGTGTTCAAAAAGGCATATAAATACCAATTATAGCTTACTCATAAACCGTTCGCGGTCTACGATGTAGCGGATGTGGGTGGCTTCGCCTACGGTGCCTTTGGTGTCGGATGCCGTGATGCGGAAGGTGAGTTTCCGTCCTTCCTCTTTTTCTAATACGGCTGTAGCCGACACTTCTTCGCCCAGTGGCGAGGGCTTTACGTGGGTAGTCTCAATAAACGCCCCTACGGTAGTGGAGCCTTCGGGGAGTTGGTCTTTCGCCGCATTCATCGCGGCGTTCTCCATAAGCGCTACCAGTGCGGGGGTAGCGAATACTTCCATATCGCCCGAGCCTAAGGCTATAGCGGTGTTGGCGGAAGTTACTTTTGTCTTGCTGGTGTAAGTTGATTCTTTTTGCATAACTTAAATTAATAATTTGAACACAGAGACACGGAGACACAGAGCTTTTATTTTTTAAGAGAAGACAAAGGTCACAAGAGAATTAAAAATTAAAAGTTACCATGCGGCATCCTAATTTTTAATTCTCAATTTTTAATTTAAAAGAACTCTGTGTCTCTGTGCCTCTGTGTTTTATACATTTTTATTATCAGCAGCCCAAAATCTCGCCAAATCGCTTCCCGACGGGTGCTGGTAAACGCGCAAGCCGAAGCGGGGGAGGACGGCTATGAAGTGATTGAACAAATCGTTCTGTATGGCTTCATACTTCAGCCACTCGATGGTGTCGGCGAAGCAATAGACCTCTAAGGGCAAGCCTTCTGGGGTGGGCTGCAACTGGCGCACCATAATCATCATGTCGTGGTTCACCTTTGGATTCTTCTGCAAATAAGCTAACAGATACATCCGGTATGCCTGCAGGTTGACCATCGGCTCTCCTCCTTTTTCGGGAGCTTCTATCCAGCCCTTTTCTACGTAGTTCCGCACTTCTTCACCGGTGCAGAAACGAACGGTGGTCATGTCGATGTAGAGCGAACGCTTGATGCGGCGCGAACCGTTCTCCCACATCCCGCGCCAGTTTTGGAACGAATCGCTCACCAAGGCGTAGGGAGGGATGGTGGTGATGGTCTTGTCGAAGTTCTGCACCTTGACCGTGGTGAGCGACACTTCCAGCACATACCCGTCGGCACCGTATTTCGCCATCGTCACCCAGTCGCCCGGACGGAGCATATCGTTCGCCGAGAGCTGCACTCCAGCCACCAAACCCAAGATGCTATCTTTGAATATCAACATCAGCACCGCCGCCGACGCACCCAGCCCGGCAAGTATCGTCGCCGCGTTTTGGTCGATAAGGATGCTGATGATGAGGATGATGCCCACCGCTATCGCCAGCAAAAGCACCATCTGGTAAATGCCTTTCAAGGGACGGTAACGCAACGCCTCGTGCTCGCTCGATATCTCATAAATCGATTTCAGGAACGAGCGAATAAGCATCAGCGTCACGACAATCAGATAAATAAGGCACGCCTTCAGGAGAATGGCGAGCACGTGGGGATAACCGTCGAACACGAAAGGCAGCAGCAGGTAAAAGATGATAGGCGGAATCATCCGCGAAAAGCTGTGCAGCATATCATCGTTGAACAAATAATCGTCCCACGTGGCTTTGGTCTTCGCCGTTATCTTCCGCACCGCCGGAATCAGCGCATGACGGAAGAGCTTGGTCACGATGTAGGCGACCAGCAGGATGGCGAGAATCATCGTCACCCGCGTGGTCCAGTTCAGATTCGCCTTATCGATGCCCAAATCTAACAGGAGGCGGGCTATTTCTTCGTCTATATGTTCCATAACAAGAATTATTTGGTTTAGCGAGGCAAATATACGAAGCTTTTTTCATATATTTAGCCACGAAAAGATGTATAACCTGTTAAGATTCGCTTATGGCACGCATTTATTCTTCCTTTTTCATCGGAATCTGCCTCATCCTGACCGCTCATCCGCGATAATACAGCCTACGGAAAAACAAGTATCCTGCCCGAAAATTCTTTATCCGAATTTCATATCAAACAGAACAACGGATCCATACTTTCCACTTCCGCATCAAAACAACTCATCGAAGACACTGAAAAATGAATAATGAATAGTTAATAATGAATAGTTAATAGTGAAAAAACAAATGCTTTCATTAACTTTGCAGGCAATAAAATAATATTACTAATACCAAAATAAATAATCATGAGTTTGAAAATTGTAGTTTTGGCAAAACAAGTACCAGACACACGCAGTGTAGGGAAAGACGCCATGAATGCCGACGGCACCATCAACCGCTCGGCTCTTCCGGCGATATTCAACCCGGAAGACCTGAACGCCTTGGAACAGGCACTCAGACTGAAAGACACACATCCCGGCTCTACGGTCACCATGCTGACTATGGGTCCCGGACGTGCCGCTGAAATCATTCGTGAAGGACTTTACAGAGGCGCCGACAACGGCTATCTGCTGACCGACCGCGCTTTTGCCGGAGCCGATACGCTGGCTACATCGTATGCCCTCGCCACGGCCATCCGCAAGATAGGCGATTATGACATCATCATCGGCGGACGCCAAGCCATCGACGGTGATACAGCTCAGGTAGGCCCGCAAGTAGCAGAGAAATTAGGCTTGCCCCAAGTGACTTACGTAGAGGAAATCGAAGAAGTGAACGGCAAGTCTATCCGCGTGAAACGCCACATCGACGGAGGTGTGGAAACCGTAGAAGGCCCGCTCCCCATCGTATTGACCGTGAACGGAAGCGCAGCCCCTTGCCGCCCGCGCAACGCCAAATTAGTGATGAAATACAAACGTGCCTTGGGAGGACAAGAAAAAGCAGCCATCACCAAAGACGGAGCCGCACTGCCCTACGCGGACTTGTACGAGAAACATCCGTACCTGAACATCACCGAATGGAGCGTAGCCGACGTAAACGGCGACACGAAACAATGCGGTCTGTCGGGCTCGCCCACCAAAGTGAAGAAAATCGAGAACATCATTTTCCAAGCAAAGGAAAGCAAGACCCTGACGGGAAGCGACGCGGATGTAGAAAACCTGATTGTAGAACTGTTGGCTAACCACACTATCGGATAAGACTATGAATAATGTATTTGTATATTGTGAGATGGACGGCACACACGTTGCCGATGTCAGTCTCGAACTGTTAACGAAAGGACGCAAATTAGCGAATGAATTAGGATGCCAACTGGAAGCCATCTGTGCCGGAAGCGGACTTGCCGATGTAGAAAAACAAGTGTTTCCTTACGGTACAGACCGTGTGCACGTATTCGACGCACCGGAGCTGTTCCCCTATACTTCCCTGCCCCATACTTCTATCTTGGTGAACCTCTTCAAGGAAGAAAAGCCTCAAATCTGCCTGATGGGCGCAACGGTCATCGGACGCGACTTGGGCCCGCGCGTATCTTCCGCCCTCACCAGCGGACTTACCGCCGACTGTACCCAGCTGGAGATAGGCGACCACGAAGACAAGAAAGCGGGCGTTACGTATAAGAACCTCCTCTATCAAATCCGTCCGGCATTCGGAGGAAACATCGTGGCTACGATCGTCAATCCCGAACACCGCCCGCAAATGGCTACGGTGCGCGAGGGCGTGATGAAGAAAGAAATCCTCAACGAGAACTATCAAGGCGAAGTCATCCGCCACGATGTAGCGAAGTATGTGCCCGAAACCGATTATGTGGTGAAGGTCATCGACCGCCACGTGGAAAAGGCGAAACACAACCTGAAAGGCTCGCCCATCGTAGTAGCCGGAGGTTACGGTATGGGAAGCAAAGAGGGCTTCGACATGCTCTTCGAATTAGCTAAAGAACTTCACGCCGAAGTAGGCGCGAGCCGTGCCGCCGTAGATGCCGGCTTCTGTGACCACGACCGCCAAATCGGCCAAACCGGTGTAACCGTTCATCCGAAACTCTACATCGCTTGCGGCATCAGCGGGCAAATCCAGCACATCGCCGGAATGCAAGACGCAGGCATCATCATTTCGGTGAATAGCGACCCGAATGCGCCGATTAACGCGATAGCGGATTACGTGATTAATGGAACGGTGGAAGAGGTAATTCCGAAGATGATTAAATACTACAAGAAGAACAGCAAGTAATCTTTCCTTTGGAGTTAAAAGGAGTTATTTCAAGGAGTTAAAAGGAGTTAGAAGCCAATAGTTTTACTTATGACACAAAGTTTCAAAGACATTTTAGCTTGGAAGAAAGCACATGAATTCGTTTTAAACGTCTATCGGGCAACAAACGATTTTCCTACGCATGAGCGCTTTGGCTTATGTTCACAATTTCAACGGGCTGCAGTGTCTATTCCTGCCAATATCGCCGAAGGTTATAGGAAACTAAGCAAAGCCGATAAACTCCGTTTCTTGAATATCGCACAAGGCAGCTTGGAAGAGTGCCGATATTATATCCTTCTCTCTAAAGATTTAAATTACATAACTGATAGCATTTATTACGAATTAACAAAGAGTATAGAAGATGTAAGTTTTTTGCTTAATGCTTATTGCAAAGGCATTATCAACAAAAGATGGGAAGAATAAAAGGAATTAAAACAACCAAACATTTGGCTTATAACTCCTTCTAACTCCCTATAACTCCTTCTAACTCCTAAAATAAAAAGAACTATGCCAAACTTTTATACTGAACATCCCGAACTCAAGTTCCATCTCAATAATCCGATGATGGAACGCATCTGCGAGCTGAAGGAACGCGGATACAGAGATAAAGAACAGTATGACTATGCGCCGCAAGACTATGCCGACGCACTCGACTCATACGACAAAGTGTTGGAAATTACCGGAGAGATTACCGGTGAAGTAATTGCAGCCAATGCCGAAGGCGTAGACCAAGAAGGTCCGCACCATGCCAACGGACGGGTGGAATACGCTTCGGGAACGAAACAGAACCTCGATGCGATGGTGAAAGCCGGACTGAACGGAATGACGATGCCGCGCCGCTTCGGAGGACTGAACTTCCCGATTACCCCATACACCATGTGCGCCGAAATCGTGGCACAAGCCGATGCAGGATTCGGAAACATCTGGTCATTACAGGATTGTATCGAAACCCTGTATGAATTCGGAGACGAAGACCAGCACAGCCGTTTCATCCCGCGCATCTGTGCCGGAGAAACCATGTCGATGGACTTGACCGAACCCGATGCTGGAAGCGACCTGCAAAGCGTGATGCTGAAAGCCACTTACGATGAAGCCAATAATTGCTGGCGCCTGAACGGCGTGAAGCGTTTCATCACCAATGGAGACGCTAACCTGCACTTGGTATTGGCTCGTTCGGAAGAAGGTACGCACGACGGACGTGGACTTTCGATGTTCATCTACGATAAGAACGACGGAGGTGTGGACGTGCGCCGCATCGAAAACAAATTAGGCATCCACGGCTCGCCCACCTGCGAATTGGTGTACAAGAACGCGAAAGCCGAACTCTGCGGAGACCGCAAATTAGGACTTATCAAGTACGTAATGGCATTGATGAACGGTGCCCGCTTAGGTATCGCCGCCCAATCGGTAGGATTAAGCCAAGCCGCTTACAACGAAGGACTTGCATACGCTAAAGACCGTAAGCAGTTCGGTAAAGCCATCATCGAATTCCCCGCCGTATATGACATGTTGGCTACAATGAAAGCGAAACTCGACGCCGGACGTGCCTTGCTCTACCAAACCTCACGCTATGTGGACATCTATAAGGCATTGGACGATATCGCCCGCGAACGCAAACTGACTCCCGAAGAACGTCAGGAGCAGAAGAAATATGCGAAGTTGGCGGATAGCTTCACCCCGTTAGCTAAGGGCATGAACTCGGAATACGCCAACCAAAACGCATACGATTGCATCCAAATCCACGGAGGTTCGGGCTTCATGATGGAATATGCTTGCCAACGCATCTACCGCGACGCACGCATCACCAGCATCTACGAAGGAACGACCCAACTCCAAACCGTAGCCGCTATCCGGTACGTGACCAACGGCTCGTATGCCGCTACCCTACACGAGTATGAAGCCATTCCTTGCGCACCCGAATACCAAGGCTATATGGACCGCCTGAAAGCGATGACCGGGAAATTGGAAGCTTGTACCGCTAAGATTAAGGAAGCGCAAAACCAAGAGTTGCTCGACTTCACCTCACGCCGGCTTTATGAAATGGCTGCGGTCTGCGTGATGAGTCACTTGCTCTTGCAAGACGCTACGAAAGCTCCCGAACTCTTCGCCAAGTCGCTCGATGTATATGTAAACTATGCCGAAGCCGAAGTGGAAAAGCACCATAGCTTTATCCAAAACTTCGATACGGAAAATCTTGAAAATTATCGTAAATAAAAGAGTTTTCTTTACTATATAAAATAAGGTGTGCCGAACTTCTAATGGTTTGGCACACCTTTTCTCATTTTATATTTTTCCTTTTGCGGTAATCAATTATTCAAAAATAATTTCTTTCCAAGTATATCCTTGCCAAGAATTACCGTCCAATACTTCATTTTGCTTATCGGCGTTCAAATACAGCGTAATGTTGGGAGATTCGGAAAGCATGATTCTCGAAAACGAAGTGTAATAGCCTTTACCATCGGCAGTTAGTTCACGCATCAGCGTCACTCCCGGAGCGGTCAATTTCAACGTTTGCAGGTGCTCGCCGCTTACGAAAGAAACGCCTATCGTTGTGGCGGACGGAAGGTCAAGCTCGGTCAGCGGAGATTGGTCGAAAGCGGATTTGCCAATCACTTCCGCTACTGGCAAATCAATGCCAGTCAGAGCAGAACAAAGATAAAAGGCTTGCTCACCGACTTCGGTTACTTTCGGGAAACTGAGGGTAGAAAACGCATAACAATAACGGAAAGCGTTAGCACCTATTGTAGTAAGGTTAGGCAGATTGATTTCAGCCAATGACATAGCAGTATCAAAAGCCCCTTCTTTCAGTTCAGTTACATTCGGACCATCAAAAGAGGTCATCAAGAACGCACTATTCAACGCATAAGCTCCTATCGTCTTTACACCTGGTACTTCCACATGAAGCAAATAATAATAAGAAAGCGAGTAAGTTCCTAAAGCTTCAACTTCGGAAGGCAAAATGATGTCAGTCAGAGAAAGATATACATTTTCTCTGCCAAAGAATGCAAAAGCAGGAAGGCCTTTCACGCCGTCAGGTTGCATATCGCCGTCAATATCCACTTCAGGCCAATTTGTCACAGCAGAAAGGTCAATTTCTTTCACTGCATTCACTAATTGATTTGCTAAAAACGGATTGGAAATGACGATGCCTTCAGGGTTTACCACAGTACGTGATTCCTTTCCTTTTGCAGCACGTGAAGCAGCCATCAATTTACTTACAGCTGATGCATCGTTTGTCGTAGCCGAAATACCAAGCATATTAAAATCTCCGCTAAATGCAAAACGAACTGCACCTTGAGTATAAGCGTCATTGATAACTGTTGCTACTTCTTCGGTAGTCTGCGCTGCATCAAGGTCAATTTGTGCCTTATCGCCTTCTACCGATACAAGCACCGGTTTCCGTTCTACCGTAATTGTGCATTGAGCAGTCTGTTCACCTGCTTGAGCGGTAATGACCACCGTCCCTTCAAGCACAGCTGTCACCAAACCATCTTCTGAAACCGTTGCTATAGTTTCATCTGCTGTGCTCCATATAATACCTGAATAATCTGCATCTTCAGGAGATACGGTTGCAGCAAGTTGCAGTGTTTCGCCTTCTTTCAAAGTCGCAGTTTCTTGATTAAGAGTCACTTTTTCCACTTCAGGCCCTTTTGCCTTTTCTATTGTAAGAGCACACGATGCCGTCTTGCCTCCTGCCTCAGCTGTAATTGTAACGGTTCCTTCAGTTACTGCCGTCACCAATCCTGTATTTGATACTGTTGCTATTGTCGCATCAGATGTACTCCATGAGATACCATCATATTCAGCATCATCAGGCGACACCGTTGCTTTAAGTTGCAAAGTCTCGCCCTCAATAAGCGTAACTGTGGTTTGGTCAAGTGCCACCGACTCAACGGCTACAGGTTCTTCTACTATCGGATCATCGTCATCCGAACAACTTCCGAGTCCAGCCAGAAGCATAAGCGAAAGTCCAAAAATTCTAAAATCTTTCATCATAATCAAAAAAATTAAAGGTTAATACAACTATAAATTAAAAACAAATAGACAAAAACAAGAAAGCCCATTACAAAACAAGGGAATCCTGTTCCGTAACGGGTATATAACATTTCACAAGAATAAAATATAACTACCTGTTTATCAATATATAGTGGGGGGGGGGTAAATTGAAATTCCGCACTTTATAAAGACCGAAATACAATATGTAATCTTTCCTACCTTCATTTACCAGCGAAGATAAAAGAAATAAAATTTACATACAAGTAAATATAAAGTTTTTTTCTCAAAAACTTACACATATCTTCGCATCCGCTTATCCAGCCACCAATAAAGCACGCCTAAGCATACGATAGATACGGATATGGGAAGGAAAAATAAAAACGTGTCATGCGAAGGCAAACTTTGGCACAGGGCTTGCCACATACGGCTCAGGGCAACGCCATACACCTTTATTATATAATAGAAAAGACCACCCAAGGCACATACGCAAAATACCACTAATGCCAAACGAAGCCTGAACTCTTCACGACGTTCGCGGGCGTATGCCTCTTCACGCACCTGCAGCATCATGCGGTACGTAAAATTCGTGGGCAACCGATAAGCCGGTTGGCTCTTTATCGCTTTCTTTAGTCCTTTGTCTATAGTCATGGCTCACTCCTCCTCACTCATTAATATATACAGTTTCTTGCGTATGCGGTGCAATTTCACTTTAATATTACCCACGCTTTGATTCAAAATATGCGCGATGTCTTCGATGCTTTTCTCCTCTTCATAAAAGAATGCAACGATGGCACGCTCCTCTGCCGAAAGTTTTTCCAGTGCCTTCTGAAGCCGGGCGATGCGTTCTTCCGACTCATCATCCAACACCTCGTCTATCTCTGTCTCCGAAACCCGTTCCCATTGCTTGTCATCTATCACTAACACTTCTTCTTTTTTCTTACGTAAGGCGGAAAGCGCAGTATTGTAAGCGATGCGGTAAATCCAGGTAGAGAACGTGCTATCGGCGGAAAACGAACCTAAATGCTGAAACGCTTTCATAAACGTGTCTTGAGTCAGTTCTTCGGCATATTCGGGAGAAGATACCATGCGGTCAATCAGTGCGAATACTTGTTGCCCGTAGGTATCGAGGAAATACAAAAATTCTTCGGTCTTCCCCGCCAAAATATGCGTAATAATATGTGACTCGTTCGGTTTCATTTCGTATCTTTAGACGCAAAACCCGAAAAGAGGTTACAAATATAAAGAAAAAAATTTTTCTGCAACCTTTTGTGTAACCTTTCGGCACTTCCTTGCGTCTAAAGGAGCAAAGGAACAAAATCAATCACTTAAAACAGAACAATATGGAAGACATTTTAGTACCGATTGGCGTACTTGCCATTATTTTCGGATGCATCTACAAATTATTCGAATTATTTGTAGGGCGTAAAGAACGAATCATGTTAATTGAAAAACTTCAACCCGAACAATTAAGCCACGGAGTGGCTGGACACTTGAAGTTCTCGACGTATTTTACTACCCTGCGCACAGGGTGCCTCTTGCTCGGCATCGGCTTAGGTCTAATAGCTGGATACTGCCTCGACCCGCACATCAGCTATGAAGATTCCTCCATTATTTATGCCGCCAGCATCCTGATAGGTGGAGGATTAGGCCTCATCGCCTCTTTCTTAGTAGAACTGAAACAAAACAAGAAGCAAAATTAAAATAATAAGAATGTCCGCAAATTGCCTGTAGAAGCTGTCTCAAAATAAACATCAGCATTTATTTTGAGACAGCTCCAAGTATAACATGCGGGAATAGGACAGACAAATCATGTCCTACAGCCTTATTGAAGTTAATCGGCTACTTGAATGATGAGCGGATGATTTTCTGCATCATCGCCGGTGTTCCTTATCCATGTATAGTTCTTGATATTGGCAGTAGCAAGAGCTTGGTTCATAGCAGTGATTGCCGCGTCCCAATTATTATCAGTAACCTTATTTTCAATGTTTTCTTCTTTGAATTTTCCACCTGCACCTACTCCCTCATAAACATTATATCCACAATCAAGTTCATCATTCGCCCAATAACAAGATGTAATGGTGCCATAATTTGCTCCCACAATAACACCTGCATCATTTGACACGGCATTTGGTGTCAATTCTACTACATTTCCTGTTGCATAACAAGCTACAATTGTTCCTCCCTTATGAGCATAATTACCTCCATTGTCTCCTACAATACCTCCACGCCAAGATTTACTCTGTATTTCTGCAGAAGACGAACAAGCATATACTTTCACATTTTCGGATGTAATAAAGCCAATAATACCGCCAGCTTGCCCCAAGCCGGTGCTAATTACCTTGCCACCTACTACATGGCAGTTTATCACAGTTGTTGAACCGCTTGCTTGCTTTATTATACCTCCAGCAGAATGGGAAGTAGCGGTAATTTCCAGATTTTTGAACGTAACATTCTTTATAATACAATTCTCGCTGGCTTTCTTGATAAAAGCAGCATCTTGTTCGCAAGTGTAAGTCAAGTTGCTGATAGTATGTCCACCACCGTCAAAAGTACCTGCGAACCATTCGCTATTTCCAGTACAAACACCTGCCCATGTTTTATCTTGCATATTTATATCGGCAGTTAAAATACAATTCGTATATCGGTATTGACCTTTTTCTACATTGACAGCGTTCCCCCACGCAATTAATCCGTCTGCATTATACACCGTATAAGTCTTGCCATCTTCGGAAACCGTATAACCCAAATTTTCCACTATGCGCGAAGCAGTTACTTCATTGCCATTGGCTTGGATAAGCGTAACACGAAGTAAAGCTTTACCACTGCCTGCTGTAACTATAACTTTAGCTTCCTCTAAATTGCTCGTCACGCTCCAACCATTCGCATCAGCAGAACGAGAATCGATATCAGTATATGTGCCATTAGCTCCTTCGGGGGTGATTTGTGCCACAAGAGCAGAATAATCACTTGCTTTTGTTCCGTCAGGATAAGTTAATTTGATTTCAGTTGAGGTGCCTGTAAGAGTAAACGTCCCTGTACCCTCACCTATTTTTAAAGATTGGTATTTGGGTACATTGAAAACATTTCCAGAATTAGGTACCTGACCGAAAAACATCCATAGATGCATTCGGACAAGCGAACTCCGCCTCTACACGAAAATCAGTCATATTCTATCTGAATACAACCTCTTTTCATATCCAATTCTCATCCGAAAAAAAGTTTCATTCACTCTCCTTCTTCTCTTTCAGCAAGTCCCTGATTTCGGTCAATAACTGGATATCTGCCGGAGGAGCGGGCGGAGTCTTTGCCTCAGCCTCTTTCTTGCGGGTCAACGCATTGATGCCTTTCACCAAGAAAAATACTGCCAAAGCGATAATCAGGAAATCGAAAACCACCTGAATGAAATTGCCATAGCTGATTGCCACTTCCGGAGAAACCACCTTATCGCCTTCCATTACCGCATGCTTTATCACCCATTTCAAGTCGGAAAAGTTTACCCCTCCTACCAGAACGCCTACGGCTGGCATAATCAAATCACCTACCAACGAGGATACAATCTTTCCGAATGCACCACCGATAATGATACCTACCGCCATATCGACCACATTGCCCCGCATGGCGAACTTCTTAAATTCATTCAATGTCTTCTTCATTGCATACTCCAATTTTATTATCTAATCAAACGCAGAGACGCAAAAACGCAAAGTTTTATTTTTAGAGAAAGCAAAGCACACAGAGAGGAATAGGTTAAGCTCTGTGCTCTTTGCCCTCTCTAAAATGTTTCTCTGCGCCTTTGCGTCTCTGCGTTATAAATAATGTTTGCACATACAAAGGTAACAAAATCAAGCTATAAGACAAGAAATAAAGAAAGAAACTTTGAAATGCAAGAGAATACTCGTAGCTTTGCACCGCTATTTCAAAAAATTATGAACCAGACGCATAAACGACATACCTTATTATATACGTGGCTCGCATGCCTCTGCCTCTTCCTTCCCCTCGCGGCACAAGGAGCAGGCATAAAAACCACATTCCGCATCACCGTACTTAAAACCAACGGAGAGCCTCAGCCTGGAATGATTCTCAAAATATCGAGCCGAAACCAAGAATATACCGGTGATGCCCAAGGAGTTATCACCTTCCAATACGAAATAGAAGACTCCTATACCCGCTCGGCAAACCTGTATTTCCCTACCGATAGAGATAAACCGGTAGCATCGTTTGCCTTGGAACCCGAAAATGCCACGAAGACTTTCTATCTGGATAGTCCTCAAGACATTGTCGCATACAAGCAAAGCCAGCAAACCTTCCCGATAGAAGGTTATGTCACAACGGCTTCAGGAGAACCGATTACGGGTGCCGTGGTCAGCATCCAAGGCAGCGGACGAAGAGTCACCACCGATGAAATCGGGCTTTTCCAAATTGATGCGGACTACAATCACCCGATAACAGTACGCGCCGACGGAATGGAGAACCAATCTGTTTCCATTCAGGCATTCCTGCAAAACCCGAACGAGCCTTACACGATTGTAATGCAACGCAAAAGCTCCAGCCGTATCTATGCCTCGGCAGAGCAGATGCCCCAATATCCGGGCGGTATGAAAGCCTTCCAGAATTACCTGAAGCGCAACTTGAAATCCCCTCCCCAAGCCAAACGGGACAGCATCGAAGGGGTAGTGGCAATCCAGTTCGTAGTGGAAAGAAACGGACGGATTAGCTCACCCGTTATTGTCCGGAGTCTGGAACCAAGCATGGATACCGTGGCTCTGAACGTTATCCGGAACATGCCGCGCTGGATTCCAGCTAAAGACCATGGCACTATCGTGCGGTGTAAATATTCCGTGCCCGTCCAATTCAAGATAGAACGCCCGAAACCCGTACAACCCAAGCCTCTTTTGGCAAACAAAGATAGCATCCTGCATAAAGACAGCCTCTTGGCAGATTCACTTCGGATGGATTCCGTTTCGATGGATTCCTTACGCTTGAAAAAGCTGATGCCCGACTCGTTGCAGACCGATTCGCTCCGGTTACGACCAGATTCGTTACGCCTTCTGCCCGACTCGTTACGGATGCCCAACGATTCTTTACTCCTGAAGAAAGACAGCCTGTTGGCACCAGCCGACTCGCTTGTCGCGCCCAAAGACTCGTTGACACAAACGCCGGACACGAATGCCGAGCCTCAAAAGCCCAAGAAACGGAACATCTTCGTCCGCTTCTTCCGCTGGCTCTTCGGAATCAAGGATAAATAAAAGACCAAGTCCTGCCAAAAAGGCAGGCGGGTACTGACATAAATGCATACGGCTTCATCGCCTAACGAAGCAGGCTTCATCAGCCCACACATACGGCTTCGTAGGCAGATGAAGCCGTATGCGTTTGAATCCCCACTTATGTTCGTTATGCCTGAGTTCAAAATATGGTATATAAAAACCAATATTTCCCCCTCTTCCATACGAAAAAGGCGTACTTTTGATACAAAAACAAAAACACCTTTATATGAAGCATACGAAATCCATTTGGCTGGCTATGGCATTTGGCTTTAGCCTATTTACCGCCTGTGCGGATACAGACCCTAAGGCTGAGCAAGAAAAGCCCGGACAAGAAGAACCTGAACCCAATCCGGATCCAGACCCCGAACCCAATCCGGGCGAAGAAGAATTGCCCGACTATCCCGCTCCCGACCGGAGCATAATCCCGGCATTTCCTCACGCATACGGAGCCGGACGTTATACGACCGGAGGAGCAGAAGGGAAAGTCTATGTAGTGACTTCCCTCGCCGACAATGGCGCTATGGGAACCCTGCGCTGGGCATTGAACCAAACGGGCAAACGTACTATCGTCTTTGCCACGGGCGGGCTGATTGAATTAAGCAAAGAACTTGAAATCAAGAACGGGGATGTCACCATTGCCGGACAAACCGCTCCGGGAGACGGCATCTGCCTGAAAGGACATCCGGTATCTATCAAAGCCGATAACGTAATAGTCCGCTTCATCCGTTTCCGCATGGGCTCGGACAAACTGACGGAAAACGAAGCCGACGGAGCGGATGCCTTTTGGGGAAGAGGATACAAGAACATCCTGATAGACCATTGCTCGATGAGTTGGAGCACGGACGAATGTGCCTCGTTCTATAATAACGAAAACTTTACCATGCAATGGTGCATCATCAGCGAAAGCCTTACCCTCTCCGAACATAGCAAAGGAAGACACGGATACGGAGGCATCTGGGGAGGAGAACCCGCTTCGTATCATCACAACCTTATGGCACACCATAGCAGCCGCACGCCCCGCCTTTCGGGAAGCCGCACCACGGGCAATCCCGATAAAGAGCAAGTCGACTTGCGGAACAATGTGTTCTATAACTGGGGACCAACCAACGGAGGCTATGCGGGCGAAGGAGGCACGTATAACTTCATCAACAATTATTACAAACCGGGACCTTCCACGTGTACCAAGAAAGGCATTGTCAACCGTATCTTCCAGCCCAACGGGGATGACGGAAGCCAGCAAAACCCGAAAGGCGTATGGGGAACCTTCTACGTAAACGGAAATTATTTCGACGGCACCTGCCCCGACATGACTTCGGAATACAAAGAACTGATAGCGGAAGTCAACGCAGATAACTGGGCGGGCATACATCCCAATGAAAAAAATTGCCCCTTGCCCGAAGGAGGCATCGAAGCCATCCGGTCGGAACAAGCCTTTCTCATCACACCCGATACGGACGAATATACCCAATCGGCACAAGAATCCTACGAATGGGTATTGGCTCATGCCGGCGCATCGCTCGTCCGGGATGATGTAGACGCCCGTATTGTTGATAACGTGCGCCAAGGGAATTATACCGCCGAGGGAAGCAACGGAAGTTCAGACGGATTGATAGACCGAGCCGAAGACGTAGGAGGCTGGCCCGATTATGCATCAGGCACTGCTCCCGTTGATACAGATAACGACGGTATGCCCGATGCATGGGAAGAGGAACAGGGGCTGAACCCGAACGATGCTTCGGACGGAGCCAAATACAACCTTACCCCCTACTATACCAACCTGGAAGTTTATCTGAATAGCTTAGTAGATAATTTATATCCTAACTCTTAATCATTTATTAATCATGAACTTAAACAAGAAACTTGGAACAGCATTTTGCCTCATTGCACTCTCTTTGTGTTGCATCTTGCCGGTAAAGGCATCTACCGACCGCATACCGGCATTTCCAGGAGCCGACGGTGCCGGAAAATACACCACTGGAGGCAGAGGCGGGAAAGTGTATATCGTCAATTCTTTGAAAGACGACGGTTCGGAAGGCACCTTGCGCTGGGCAATCCGCAAGAAAGGACCTCGCACAATCGTATTTGCCGTAAGCGGCATCATCGAATTGCAAGAACCGCTCTATATCAATAACGGAGACCTGACCATAGCCGGACAAACCGCTCCGGGCGATGGCATCTGCCTGAAGAACTATACCTTGGGAGTGAAAGCCGACAATGTCATCATCCGTTTTATCCGTTCGCGCATGGGAACAGACATCAAGCACAAAGGCGATGATGCCATGAACGGATTCAACAACCACCGAAATATCATCATCGACCATTGCTCAATGAGTTGGAGCACCGATGAATGCGCCACATTCTATGATAACCAGAACTTTACCTTACAATGGTGCCTCATTAGCGAAAGCCTTTTCCGGTCGATACACGAAAAAGGCGCACACGGTTACGGAGGCATTTGGGGAGGTCAAAAGGCATCTTTCCACCACAATCTGCTGGCTCATCACTCCAACCGCACTCCCCGCTTGTGCGGAAGCCGTTATACGGGCAAACCCGAAGAAGAACGAGTAGAATTGTTCAACAATGTCATCTATAATTACGGAAGTGCCGGAGCCTACGCAGGTGAAGGAGGCTCGTACAACTTCTTGAACAATTACTATAAACCCGGTCCGTACACGGCTACGGTGGCTTCGTATAAAAGACTCTTTACCGCTTATCCCGATGACGGGAAAAACAATAACGTCAAAGGCACGCACGGCGTTTTCTACCTGAGCGAAAACTACATGGATGATTCGTGCGCCAAGCTGACCGAAAAGCAACGGAAAGACATGCAAAAGGTCAACAAAGACAACACGAAAGGACTGATATTGAAAGACAAAACCGCCGACAAAGCGGCTTATTTATCCGACAAGCCTTTCCAAATAGCCGAACATACTTCCCTCCAACCGGCACAAGACGCTTACCAATCCGTTTTGCAATATGCCGGCGCTTCCTTAAAGCGGGATGCCTACGACCAACGCATCGTGGACGAAACCCGGAACGGAACATACACGTATGAAGGAAGCCACGGAAGCACAAACGGATTGATTGACCAGCCTAGCGATGTAGGCGGATGGCAAACATACCAGTCGGCTCCTGCCCCACTGGATACGGACGCCGACGGTATGCCCGATGCCTGGGAAAAGCAACACGGGCTGAACCCGGACGATGCTTCGGACAGTTCTGCTTACAGTTTAAACACCGATTACACCAACTTAGAAATCTATTTAAACGGGCTGGTAAACCATTTGTATCCTTATTAATCTGCGAAAAGATTTAAAAACTCAAACACTAACAACCATGAAAAAAAACAGACTCGGTCTGCTTGCTTTGGGATTGGGTATAGCAAGTTTTTTAGATGCACAAACAATACCCTCTATTGACAAATTATCTGACGGAATCCACCATTGGAATTTGGGTCATCCCGAACGTACATACGCACGCTACGCCCCTGAGCAATACAAAGAAATAGCCGACAACTTTATCGCTTACCAAAATAAAGACGGAGGATGGCCCAAAAATATTGACTGGCTTGCCATTCTTCCAACCGATTCTGTACGCAATACCTTGAAAGTGAGAGAACGGCAAAGTACATTGGATAACCGTAATACCTATTCACAAATCGATTATTTAGCACAAGTATATACCCTTACCAAACAATCAAAATACAAGAATGCCGTTGTCAAAGGTCTGAATTACCTGCTGAAAACCCAAAAGAAAAACGGTGGTTGGAGAGGTTGGGACGTAGATGCCATTACGTATAACGATGAAGTGACAACAGGGGTATTAGCACTTTTCCTACGCATCAATGAAGGTGACATCAACTATACTTGGCTGGATGATTCCATGAAAAAGAAAATCCACCAAAGCTTACAAAAAGGCATCGGTGTCATCTTACGCACCCAATACGTCCAAAACGGGGTAAAGACCGTATGGGGACAACAGCACGACAATGAAACCCTACTCCCCGTAAAAGCCCGGACCTACGAACTCCCTTCACTGGTTTCGGGCGAAAGCTGTGCCATACTACGTCTGCTAATGGAAATTCCTCACCCTACCCCAGCGATTATAGAAGCCGTAAAAGCAGGCGTGACATGGTTAGAGCAATCAGCTATCCAAGGCATCCGGATAGAAAAAATTCCCGTCAGTAAAGACAAAATCACCAATCCGGAATATCCTTACGACCGAAAAGTGGTAAAAGACAAAAAAGCCCCACGCATTTGGGCACGCTTTTACGAATTGGATACAAACCAGCCTTTCATGGCAAACCGGGACGGGAAAAAAGTTTACCGGTTGGAGGATGTAACCCCAGAACGGCGGGTCGGTTATGCATGGTACACGTATGCCCCCGAAGCCATTCTGCAAGCCTATCCGGCATGGCTAAAGAAAACAGAAGCCGAACAGACCTATACCGGATATGAAGTCATTGGCAATATGCCGGCTTTTTATCAGCAATTAAAGCAAAACCTGACTTACCCGCTGGCGTGGGGCAATGCACCTGAAAAGGATTTCAACCGCTGGCGTACCCAAGCGCGTGAAAAACTCTTGGAATGTATGCAACCGGCTCCACCCAAAGTTGACTTTGACATGAAAGTCATCGAAAGCGAAAAACGGGACGGATATACCGCACAAAAAATAGTGTTTAATGTTTCCGGATATTCCCGCGTACCGGCATATTTGCTCGTTCCAGAAGGCAAAGGTCCCTTCCCTGCCATACTTCTCTTGCATGACCACGGCGCACACTTCACTATCGGAAAAGAAAAAATGATTCGTCCGTTCCATGTTTCGGATGTTGTCATGAAAGATGCAGATGACTGGGTAATCCGTTGTTACGACGGACAATATACCGGCGATTTCTTGGCTCAGAACGGCTATGTCGTATTAGCTGTAGATGCTTTATTCTGGGGCGAACGAGGCAGAAAAGAATATGCCAGTTACGATGCGCAACAAGCGTTATCCGCCAATCTCTTGCAGCTGGGGACATCATTCGGAAGCCTTATCGCATGGGACGACATACGCAGCGCCGAATTTCTCCGTTCACTTCCGAATGTAGACAAAGAAAAAGTCGGCACTATGGGATTTTCCATGGGAGCACATCGGGCATGGATGACTATGGCTGCTACAGATGCAGTCAAAGCCGGAGCCTCAGTGTGCTGGATGAATACCACCGACAGCCTGATGACATTGACCAACAACCAGAATAAAGGAGGCTCGGCATACGCCATGATTATTCCCAACATACGGAGATACATGGACTACCCGCACGTAGCAAGCATCGCCTGCCCCAAGCCCATGCTGTTCATAAACGGGGCTAAGGACAAGCTTTTCCCTATAGAAGGAGTAAAATCGGCATACGAAACCATGCGGCAGGTATGGGAAAGCCAAGAAGCCGAAGCGCATTTCCAAACCCAAATATACGATCTGCCTCATTTTTGTAGCAAAGAAATACAGCAGGCTATATTGGAATTTTTCAATAACGAATTTCACATTAAATAAATTAATAGCATGAAAAAAATTCATTTGTTTTGCATAATGCTGACAGTTCTGTTCCTGTCAGCATTTAAGTCCGACCGGGTTATAACCGTCTATATGATTGGCGACTCTACCATGGCGAACAAAAAACTCGATGCCGGCAATCTTGAAAGAGGTTGGGGGCATGTATTGGGAGGCTTTTTTACAGAAGATGTACGTATAGAGAACCATGCAGTAAATGGCAGAAGTTCGAAAAGCTTTATCGATGAAGGACGTTGGGATGCTGTAGTGAAGAAAATCCGTCCGGGTGACTATGTATTTATCCAATTCGGACACAATGATGAAAAAGCTGACCCCAAACGGCATACAGAACCCGGAACGACTTTCGATGAAAACCTCCGCAAATTCGTGAGTGAAACCCGTGAAAAAGGAGGTATTCCGGTATTGTTCAATTCCGTAGTACGCCGAAACTTCGGCGAAAACCCCAATGCGATAGCCGCCGATGACTTCCGTTCTGAAAAAGCAGACGCTGTAGAAGAAGGCGACACCCTGATAGATACGCACGGGAAATACCTCGACTCTCCACGCAATATCGCTAAAGAAATGAGTGTTATTTTCATTGATTTGAATAAAGCAACAAAAGAGTTAGTTGAATCCATGGGTGTTGAAAATTCGAAAAAGCTCTTCATGTGGATTCCAAAAGGAGTTTCGCCTGCATGTCCCAAAGGACGCCAAGACAATACTCACTTTAATGTGTATGGCGCAAGACAAGTAGCAAGACTTGCCGTACAAGCCATCGAAAAGCAGATACCTGAACTGGGCAAGTATGTGCGTTATTATGATTCCGTAGTTGCGAAAGACGGGAGCGGCGACTTCTTTACAGTGCAGGAAGCTATCAATGCCGTACCGGATTTCCGCAAGAACAAACGCACCACCATTTTAGTCCGCAAGGGAGAGTACAAAGAGCGGGTAATCATCCCAGCATGTAAAATCAACATTTCCCTGATAGGAGAAGAAGGAGCGGTTATCACCGATGACAATTATGCTTCGAAGAAAAACATCTTCGGCGAAGAAATGTCTACATCCGGCTCATCTACCGTCTATATTTATGCCCCTGACTTCTATGCTGAAAATATCACATTCGCCAATACAGCCGGCAGAGTTGGTCAAGCCGTAGCCTGCTTCGTGGACGGCGACCGTGCCTATTTCAAGCATTGTCGCTTCTTGGGCAACCAAGACACGCTTTACACGTATGGAAAAGAAAGCCGCCAATATTACGAAGGATGTTACATTGAAGGTACGGTAGACTTTATCTTCGGCTGGAGCACTGCCTTATTCAAAGACTGTGAAATCAGAAGCCTCAGCAACGGATACATAACAGCCCCCTCTACCGACCAAGGCAAATCCTACGGATATGTATTCTGGAATTGCCGCCTGACTGCCAATGAGGAAGCTGCAAAAGTATATCTTTCGCGCCCGTGGCGTCCCTATGCACAAGCCGTTTACATCGAATGTGAAATGGGCAAGCACATCGCTCCCGAAGGCTGGAACAACTGGGGAAAGACATCAAACGAAAAAACCGTATTCTATGCCGAATACCAAAGCAAAGGCGAAGGAGCCAATCCTTCAGCACGTACCACATACAGCCGCCAGCTGACCGACATCAGCAACTACCAACCTGAAAAAGTACTGGCAGGCAACGACGGATGGAACCCCATAAAGAACGGGAATGCGTTGCTGACTAATCTTAAACGATAAAAAATCAGTATTATATAATTCAAAAAGAGGCGATGCGCAATGCACCGCCTCTTTTTATGAGAACAATATTCTAAAGCTTAGCTTTATTCCGTATACCAACGTGGGTCACCGATTCCGTTCAAATCGTCTATCAATAAGGTGAAATCACCATTTTCAGGGTCTGTGAACACTTCTGCAGAAGCTGCTTCTGGCGAAGTTACATCTACATCGAAATCATTACTGCTGAATACACCATCTGTTGTCTTGAACGAATTGGTTACCGTAATCGTACCGTCTGTACGGATACCACGTCCCGGAGTAAGACCGAAGAGAGTGTTTTCTACGTTCACATTCGTATTATTGCCATTAGCATCTACCAAATAACGGCTAGCATTATTCGGCGCATTATAGAAGGTTACTCCACTGATGTTTACTTCTGCCAAGGCACATTTACCTGCCTGTATGAAGTTATGTCCTACATTGCTGAACGTAGAGTTTGTTACGTTGATAGCTCCGATGGTATAAGCAGCATTATCCACACGGAATACGGCATAACCGCCCGAACCGATATTAGTCACAACACAATTGTCAATAGTAATATCATTAAACGTTACAGCATCCGAAGCTTGCAGACGGACAATACTTCTGCTCATGTTGTCTATCATACAGTTGGTTAATGTAAAGTCGCCGATAGTTGCTCCGTTTCCTTCATTGATGAAATATTGGCAACCACCATCCACGATAGTCAAGCCATCGAAGCGGATGTAACCATGTGTACCACCAATTTCCAATGATTTCGGGAAATTCAATGTCGGTCGTTCGCCCGGCAATGCAAAGAATGTAACAGACAGACCTTCCGGAATTGCCAGACCAGCTGCTTCACCTGTTTCTTCATCTACACCGTGTACATCAATTGTAGCACCGCCTGGAATACCCAAAGTCAGACTATAATCTGATGCACCTCCAGCAGCAGCTTGTGCCTGTGCGGCAAGGTCATCTATCAAGACTTGGTCAATCAACGTAATACCTTCTTCCAACGAAATCTTCAGGTCGGCATCCGGCATCGGAGCAGTAGTGCTTGCACCAATTTCACCACGTTTCGTTTCACCGTTATAGATAACAAACCAATATTCAGTCTGTGCTTCCAATCCGCTGATGGTACATGCTGCTGCAGCCAAATCATCAGCTGTGATTTCATACGTTTGAAGAACAGCCTCACCAGCTTCAAAAGCTTCTTCAGAAGCATAGATATCAACATGAGTTACTTCAGCTTCAGCCAACCAAGTCAGACGTATGGTATTTTCTGTCAAGTCGGCTGTAGCTACAGAATTAAAGATTTGTTCGCCTGGCGTTTCAAAAGCATAGTCATCCATGTATGTCCAGCGTGATTCTTTTTTGTGGTCGGACATCGATTTCATGCGGAAGAAATATTTTGTTTCGCCTTGCAATCCGGTGATGGTATAAGGGCTTTCTACAATAGATTTATCTTCACCCAGCACTACAGAGTGGGAAGTTCCTCCCATTTCGATGTCATCGTAAAGTGAATCGGTGCTATATTCCATGATATAGTATTCAGCTTCGGGGATTGCGTTCCAAGTAATTTCTGCACTCGTTGATTTTGCAGAAATCGAAAGGTTTGCCGAAGTCACACTGAATAAACGGTCGTATGATTTGTCCGTATTCCAATCGTTTCCGTCGGTACATGCCGTGCCGAGGAAAGATGCCAAAAGCATGAAAGCTCCTGCGGTTATATAGGTATGTTTTTTCATTGTCTGTTTCATTTAAACATCGATTAATCTGAATATCCGTATGAATTGTGGAGGTAGCCGTTAGCTGCCGAAATGGTTGTAGACGCAATCGGCATCAGGTAACGGTTCTTTACCTGTACATCATTTCCTACCAATCCGCTGGAAATGGAAGGGAAGTTGGTCAGCCATTGTGTCTGCTTGGTGTCTTCCCGTTCGGCGCCAAAGAATGATTTGTTGTCATCATAGTCGGTTGTTTCCTTGCCTTCGGGCAGCCCATACCATGTAATGCTCGACATATCAATCTTGGTTTTCGTATCGTCGGTATAATTGAAATATACCTTTTCGGGATAATAGTTCGGGTTACTTTCGTCCCACAGTTCCGATTCGTATGTATCTTTAAATTCCTGAATCTTTTCAGCCAACAAGTTCCAGCGGATGAGGTCGAACTTGCGCACTCCTTCTCCCGCAAGTTCCCATGCGTTCTCGTCTACGATAGCATCGAACATGGCTTCCTTTGTACCGGGAATGGCGTTGATGTAAGCTTCGGCTTCGGCCTTATCTGCATCGGCAAACGCACGTGTGTGTACTTGTGCCAATGCTTGGCGTGCCGACATGCCTGCATCGCCTGCATAACTTCCGTCGGGACCGGCAAGTTCGTTCATCACTTCGGCATACATCAGCAATACTTGCGGATAACGCATCCGTACAACGTTGATGCCAGTCGTCCATTTGGCATTTCCGGTTGCAATAGCGGATTGGCGGATTTGTTCGCTCATTTTGCGTACATCCCATTTGCCTACGTAGATGCCGAAAGGCGTATTGCCCAAAAGGCTTTCTGTAGTTACGCCATTTTCTGCTTTCAGTTGTACTTGAGCGCAAGTGATGTCACGGCGAAGATCTTTCTTGTCGAAAGAGTAGAAAAAAGGAGCGGTGAGTTTCATCTTACCTGATGAATTCCCTTTCACACCGTATTCGGTAGTCGCTCCGTTTACACGTACGCCGATGGTGTATCCCAATTCGCTGCTTACCCCTAATCCCATGGGCATTTCGAAGATATTTTCATGATAAGTTTTGTCCAGTTCCAATTGGTTCAGCAGGTACCATTGGTTTTCTACCGATGGATTTAAACGGTGTGTGCCGTTTGTGATAATGGCAGAAAGGTGTTCGAGTGCCAGCTTATACAATTCGGTACGTTTGGCTGCATCACAGCGTTGGGTAGGATAAGTCGCATCAGAATAAGAGGCAGTTTCATATCCGTCTTTCGCTTTTTCGCGTATTGCCCATCCAGCACGTGTCAGAGCGATGTTTGCCAATAAGGCATGTGCATAGCCTTTCGTTACATGTTCGGTAGTATAAGTTGAAACTTCGTCTGCCCACGGCAAATATTCGATGGCTTGTTTCAAATCTGTCATCAGTGTATCCATGATGACATCGCGGTCGGTTTTTCCCAAGTAAGCGTTGCTCAAATCCGCTTGAGACGATTCCAATTTCATGGGGATGTCGCCAAAGAAACGGATAAGGTCAAAGTAGACCATGGCACGCAAGGTAAGTGCCTCACCTTTATAGCGTTCCATAGTTTTTTGGTCAGTTCCACCGACCGTCATAAGAGAACTTCCGTCGATGCCTTCCAATGTCAAATTAGCATCTTCGACAATTTCATACATGGCATCCCATAATTTAGCGATGTTACCCCATGCAGGACTAGTGTTATAGTTCATGTTACCACGTTCGCTGGTTGTATTTGTAGCATCCGAGCCCAAACCGTCTACCAGTTCGCAATCGGTGTTCAATCCCCAAATAATGGGAATATATTGAGAGTAAGTTTGGTCTTGTGCTAATTCACCATATAGCTTATTAACACGCAAACCAGTGTAATAGGTCGAGTTATAGACAGACTCATTATTCAGTTCGGAAGGAGAGGTTTGTTCCAAGAAGTCGGAACATGAAGTTAATCCTGCGACTCCTCCAACCAATGCCATTATTTTGATTATATTTTTCATACTGGATACTTTATAAATTTAGAAAGTTACATTAATTCCCGCAACAAATGAGCGGCTCTTCGGATAGGCTGCGTAATCAATACCCGGAGTCATCGGGTTTTTCTTACTACTGGTGTCCACTTCGGGATCAGCTCCCGAATAATTGGTGAAGCAGTACAGATTATAGCCTGTTACGTAGATACGTACATTTTGCATGAATGCTTTCTTTACCCATGCTTTCGGCAAAGTGTAGCCGATGGTAATGTTGTTGATGCGGAGGAAAGAAGCATTTTCTACGGCATAGTCGTTCAAATACATAGCGGTAACAGCAGCCGGGTTATAAATGCCTGCATTGCCGTTGATTGCTACTAAGCGTGCAGCTACAGCTTCTGCGCCACCGTAATAATCTACGGTTGAGCCGGCGGGCTTACCCAAGTTTAATCCGGTTTCAGGGTCAATCCAAGTATAACGGTTAGCAAGTGCAAAGTCGTTTACCAAGTTGTATCCTTTTGCCGAGCCTGCACAGAAAGAATTAGCCAATTTGGTACCGTTTACAATTTGGTTTCCGATAGTGTAGTTGAAGAAGAGATTGAAATCGAAGTTACCGATATAACCATCGAAACCGAAACCTCCGTTCACCGGTGCAATGGTATTACCCAGCTTCTGCTTGATGGGGTCTCCATTTTCATCGCACTGATATTTCAATCCACCCGGATAAGGCGTACCTCCGGTTAATGTATAACTCTTATCGTTGAGTCCTTCACGTACTTCCCATTTTGTACCGTTCAGCACCAATTCACCGTTCGGATTGTTTACAGGGTCGTATGCTGTATAGAATCCATTGGTCTTATATCCCCAAATTTCTCCTAAACGTCCACCGGCTTCTACTCGGTAGTCTTCATATTTAGCAATGGTGCTGCCCGACCAGTTGCTGCTTTGCCATGGGTTTTCAGTAGCCAGTTCATCGATATGGTTACGATTGTAAGCGATATTGAAATTAAAGTTCAGCCCCCACTTTTCTTTGTCGGCAATAACAGCGTTCAACATCAATTCCACACCTTTATTCGAAGTTTTTCCGAAATTTTGGTATTGATAGCTATATCCTGTATTCGAAGGTATTTCGGTTTTCATCAACAAGTCTTTGGTTGTATTCCAATATAAATCCAAAGATCCGGACAGGCGATTCTTGAAGAATCCGAAGTCGATACCCAAGTTACGGGTAATGGTCGTTTCCCATTTCAGTGTCGGATTATAGAGATTATCACCATGTTCCAACATAGTACCACGTATTTCATCAAAGAATGGAGCTTTACCCGAGTTCCCCGATAACGAATAAGTAGTATACATCAAACCCGAGTTGATGCGGTTATTACCAGCCGTACCGTAGCTTAAACGAAGTTTCAGGTTTGATAACCAGTTTTGGGCAGGCTGCATGAATTTTTCGTCTGAGACACGCCAAGCTATAGCTGCAGAAGGAAATACGCCCCAACGATTGCCTGCTGCGAATTTACTTGAGCCATCAGCACGCACTGTAACGGTCAGCAAGTACTTATCCATCATGGTATAATTGACACGACCAAAGAAAGATAGCATATTGTCTTTTTCTGAAATCGTGGTTTGTGTAGGCAAGGCTGTACCTGCTCCCATATTAGCCAACACTTCATCAATAGTCATCGAAGTAGGGAAAGCAACAGAAGTATTTTCCAAAGATGTTTCCTGACTGCTACTGATTTCATGACCGACCAATACATTCAATCTATCACGACCGCCGAACAAGTCTTTGTTGTCGTAAGTCAAAGTATTGGCATTACGCCAGTTTTTAGTGATGTCGCGGGTCAGTACAGCTTGCGGTTGTCCGTTGTAACCTAATTTAGAGTTTTGAACGGCATCAGAAGCCCATACTTGGTCTGTATTATCGTATTTCCAACCGTAGCCGAATTCGGAACGGAATGTCCACCCTTTAAATGGCTTCCAGTTTAAGCCAACGTTGTAATTTTGGTTGAAAGTGGTTCTTTTCTTATAAGTCGCCAGCAAACGTTCCAAAGGATTTTTCTGTGTTGAAGTATTGTTTTCTTCATCGTCCGAATCAGAAGTTAGCGGGTCAACAGGACGGAAGCGAGCTGAATTGGCAACAATAGAGTTGGCTGCACTTGATTCGTTTGTATCGGCACCTCCACTCAAACCGTCTACTGTTGCATAGCTCATACGTGCATTGAAATCCAAGGTCATCCATTGGCTCAGTTCTGCGTTAATTTTAGCATTGATGTTGTCTTTGTTGAAACCAGAACCCAACATGATGCTCTTTTCATCGTTGTGCGCATAGCTGACGTTGTATTTAACCTGTTTGCTGCCTCCACTAACGTTGACATTATATTGAGTTTGGTTTCCAGAACGTCCGAAAATCTCATCTTGATAGTCATAACCATCTACTGAGCGCCAAATATCCATATCATTATAATTACCATAATCAGTTGAGCCAAGCTCGTATTGGTAAGCCACATAATCGTACGGGTTCATGACTTTTACTTGTTTGGTTACTTGCTTAAAACCATAAGAAGCACCGAAATCGACTTGTGTCTTGCCTTCTGTACCGCTCTTAGTCGTGACAATAATGACACCGTTAGCACCACGTGCACCATAGATAGCTGTAGAAGATGCATCTTTCAATACGTCAATACTTTGAATTTCGGTAGGCGCAATATCACTGATGCTGGAAACAGGAAATCCATCTACAATATACAACGGTGAGTTATCCTGAGACAACGAACCTCCACCACGCACACGGATTTTCACTTCTGCATCAGGTGAGCCTTCAGTCGTCGTGATATTAACACCAGCAAGCTTACCAGTCAGTGCTTCCGTTGCGCTTGATACAGGAACAGCAGCAATATCTTCCGCACTTACAGATGCGACCGAACCAGTAAGGTCACGCTTATTAACTGTACCGTAACCGATTACAACAACTTCGTCCAACATTTCCGTGTCTTCTTCCATGGTCACGTTCAGTTGGGCTTCTCCGTTGTATGTGACTTCCTTGTTTTTATAACCGATGTAGGTAAACGTAATGACATCCGACTTCTTTACCCCCGAAAGGATAAAGTCTCCGTCCAAACCAGTAACAGTACCATTCGTGGTACCTTTTACTACTACGCTGACGCCAATCATCGGTTCTCCTATGGCGTCTTTCACGATGCCCTGCACTTGCCCGTTCTGAGCAAAAGAGACGAGGCATAGCATACTCATTACGAGTAGCGCGACTGCGCTTCTTAGTCTTTGTAGGTAATACATAAATCAAAAGATGTGTTTAAATAGGAACTTTAATATTTTATATGCAAAGTTCTCTCAAAACACATCTTTTTTTGTGCACATTTTGATTTTTTAATGATAAAAATTGTTTTATTCATGCGGATTCCATTCGCTTGACCGCAAATAAACCTTGCTCATCGTTATTCCAGCCGCCTCTTTCTCAGTTAGTTGTTTTACCCATTTCACACGAGCAGACGTATCAGCCCCTTCACCGGAATTACCATACTCTGCATAACGGGCAGTTTGCTCATTGGCTTTATTCCGCCAATTATTCCACCCTGCCGGAACAATCTGTTTGCCCAACTCGCAATTCATAAAAACAGTAGAAGCATAAGGACGCCACGGACGGCCCAAGTAAACTTTGTTCACATTAGCATCTGCCGTCAGTTTACACTTATTGAACACATAACCATAAGCAATGCATTCGGGTGTAGAAGCAGCCGTCACAAACGAATTGGCTTTGCTATGAATGACACACCCTTCGAACCAAGCTGTAGAAGGACCAAAAATAAAGTCGGTTGTACCTTCGATGTAACAATTTTCGAAATAGAGGCGCGTACCTTCCACCCCTGTATAGACAGTATCTTGATTTCCCAACAGACGGCAATTGAAGAACCGCAAGCAATCGCCTTCTGTATGCAAAGCTACCGCCTGCCCTAAACGAGGAGCATTATTTTCAATGGTTATATTCCGAAACGTTATATGATTCCCTTCCACTTTCACCGTATAGGTACGAAATGTCCCCATTTGATTTATATTAGCATGGTCGGCATTGGTAATGACGGTTTCATTTACATCCTCACCGATTATTTCTATATGCTGAAGCCAAGAAGGTATGACTAATTTTTCATGGTATACGCCTTTCTTTACATAAATTTTCACATTGTAATCCATAAAGGCACGAGCAGACTCCAACGCTTTAAAAAGCGTTGCATAATCACCCGTCCCGTCTTGAGCCACAACCAACATCCGCGGTTCCGCAAAACGGCGTTGCTCTTTAGGAAGGCTTTCCCATTCAAGGCTTGCCAAGATAAACGGACCTACCGCTTTCGGGTCATTATCCCGGATTTTCTCATTAATATAATAATTATAGTCACCCGAACGGTAATTCTTTCCTCCCAATCCGGCTACGGCACACGCACGAGTTATCGAAACCAATCCTTTTTCATCTACCTGGATGAAATTATTCAGGATGCCTTCATATCCCTTCCGCGCTACATTAAAGTAAGAAGAGGGAATATATCCTTTACGCACTGCCTTAAACAACGAATAGACAAACATCGAAGAACAAGACGACTCCAAATAATTTCCTTCATCACCGCTCCGGTCCATAACTTGATACCATAACCCTTCTGGACTTTGATATTTCTTCAAAGTTTTTGCAATATGATTCAGAATAACCAATACCGAATCGCGTCCCGGTTCGTGTTTCGGGATAAAATCGAGCACATCTACAATCGCCATAGCGTACCAACCCAACGCACGTCCCCACGTATGTTGTGATTGACCGGTCTGTTTATCTGCCCATTTCTCGGTTTTGCTCACATCACACGCATGGCGGAACAAGCCTGTAGCAGGGTCGTAGGTATGTTTTGCCGCTAATTGGATTTGTTTAATAACCTCTTGATAAGCCTGAGGTTCATTATTCCGATAAGCATATTCTGCCAAATAAGGAACTCCCATATAAATACCGTCCAACCACATTTGGTGCGGATATACTTTCTTATGCCAAAAACCTCCGTCCGCATTGCGTGGCTGCCCTTCGAACTGTGTACGGATTAAGTCTAACGCTTTTTTATATTTTGCTTCTTTCGTCTGCTCATAAATACGGAACAAGAATTTACCCGAATTGATACGGTCCAAACTATATTCCTCTACCTTATATTTCTTTATTGTACCGTCTGCATTGACCATTGTATCAGCATACGCCAACGCATAATCAAAAAACTTTGCATCGCCATACCGGTCATACACATCCAGCATTGCGCCTAATTCCAATCCATGGCAATAATCCCACTTCAATGCCGGTTGGAAATCAAGCATCCAAGACTCTGGATTCCGAACCATTTCCGACTCAGCCATTCGGACTGACCAACACTTCTGCCCTTCAGGAAAATCTGTTTTTGCCTGAACTGCATTCGAAATTGAGAACAAAGCCCCCAATCCCAACAATAACCAAACATTGTTTTTCATGACACCTAATTTTATTTTTTACAAAAGTACGAAAAAGCCCTAATCAGCATGTGGATTTTCTGGGCTTAAAAGTCGATTATTTATTCATCTATATGGAATTATCGTGTACGATAACGGGAAAAATCGTTTTTATTTGACCTAAGTTTATAAATTCTTTAAAAATCCATTGCAAATTAAAAGAAAAGAGCGTACATTTGGTGCAATATCATTCATTATTAACCTTAACAACCCTACTTAAGAAAGATAAAATTAACGTATGGAACAAGTTTTTAGCTACATTATCAGCTTAGGAGCATCAGTCATGATGCCCATTATTTTTACAATTATCGGTTTATGTATTGGCATGAAGTTCGGCAAAGCATTGAAGTCCGGACTCTGCGTGGGGGTTGGTTTCGTAGGCTTAGGCGTAGTTACCGCTTTACTAACCACCAACTTCGATAATCCGTTGAAAGCTATCTCCGATCTTTATCATTTGCAACTAAACGTATTCGACATGGGTTGGCCCGCTGCAGCAGCCGTGGCATACAATACTGCCGTAGGTGCTTTGATTATCCCAATTTGCTTGGGTATAAATGTATTGATGCTCATCACGAAGACTACACGCACGGTCAACATCGACCTTTGGAACTATTGGCACTTCGCTTTCATCGGTGCCGTAGCCTATTTCGTAATGGGAGAAAGTCTGGCATGGGGCTATTTTGCAGCCATTGTATGCTACATCATCACCCTCGTATGTGCCGACCTTACGGCTGAAAAGTTCCAGAAATATTATGATTTGGACGGAATCTCTATTCCTCAACCCTTTTGCCAAAGTTTCACTCCTTTCGCTATCCTTATAAATAAAGCACTGGATAAGATTCCCGGCTTCTCCAAGCTGGACATTGATGCAGATGGCATGAAGAAAAAGTTCGGTGTGTTAGGCGAACCTTTGGTATTGGGTGTCATCGTAGGCGTACTCATTGGCGCTGCTGCACAGCTCGACATTAAAAAAGTGCTTTTCTTAGGCATCACGATGGGTGCGGTTATGGAACTTATTCCCCGCATTACCTCGCTCTTTATCGAGGGATTGAAACCTATTTCCGAAAAAACATCCGAATTGGTTAAAACCAAATTCAACGGCAAGAAAGTACATATTGGTATGAGCCCTGCTTTGGTAATCGGCCATCCTGCCACATTGGTAGCATCGGTCATCCTGATTCCCGTCATTTTGGCATTAGCCGTATTCCTTCCGGGCAATCAGTTTCTTCCATTGGCATCCTTGGCAGGTATGTTCTACCTTTTCCCTATGGTGCTTCCTTATACGAAAGGCAATGTATTGAAAACTTTGATTATTGGTTTGGTGACTCTCATCATCGGACTCTACTTCGTAACCGATATGGCTCCCGACTTCACATTAGCCGCCAACACAGTATATGACGCAACACACGACCCCACGGCACATATCCCGGAAGGTTTCTCTGGCGGTGCGCTCGACTTTGCCTCCTCTCTCTTTGGGTGGGTCATCTATAGAGGCATCAAGCTCTCTTACATAGGTGCAGGATTACTCGCCCTGATAGCCATTGGCATGATGCTCATCAACCGCCGCATCATCATCCGTAGTGAAAAAGAAGCAAAACAAGCCACAAAATAATCATTCCACAAAAAGAACTTAATAATTAAACATACAGAACGATGAAAAAATTAGCTATTGCAATGATGCTGGGCTTAGCAGCAACAACGGCATCTGCTCAAATGAACTACAAAGTACAGACAGCTTGCCATCCGCAAGACGTAAAACACTATGATACCGAACGCTTGCGCTCATCCTTCATGATGGAGAAAGTAATGGCTGCCGATGAAATCAACCTGACCTATACACTCTATGACCGCCTCATCTATGGCGGTGTAATGCCCGTTAACAAAGTGCTGAAGCTAGAAACATTCCGCGAATTAGGTCCAGAAATCACCTATTTCTTGGAACGCCGTGAATTGGGTGTAATTAATATAGGCGGAGACGGCGTCGTAACCGTAGACGGCAAAGAATATCCCATGAAATATAAAGAAGCACTTTATGTAGGTTGTGGCAATAAAGAAGTGACTTTCAAGAGCAACGATCCTGCCAAACCCGCTAAATTTTACATCAATTCAGCTCCTGCCTACAAGCAATTTGTCACTCAGCTGATTACTACCGATGTAGAAGCTCAAAAAGCCAATCCGAAGAAATACGCATTAGCTATCTCAGACCACTATGGAAAAATGGAAGACAGCAACGACCGTGTAGTGAACCAGTTGATTGTGAAAGATGTATTGGAGCGTGTGAAAAACGGAGGTACCAACCAGTTGCAAATGGGATTGACCGAATTAGCTCCCGGCTCGGTATGGAACACCATGCCTGCCCACACGCATACGCGCCGTATGGAAGCATATTTCTATTTCAATGTGCCCGAAGGCAATGCCATTTGCCACCTCATGGGCGAACCTCAAGAAGAGCGTCTGATTTGGCTTCATAACGAACAAGCTATCACCTCACCCGAATGGAGCATTCATGCAGCTGCTGGCACCAGCAACTATACTTTCATTTGGGGTATGGCAGGCGAAAATCTGAAATATAGCGACAAGGACGAAATCAAATACCTTGATATGAAATAAATCATCATTAATATATAACTTCTAATAACTGTTTCATACCATGAGCAATTCAAACAAAACGGGGGCAAAAATGACCAATTACCGTTGGGTGATTTGTACGATGTTGTTTTTAGCTACCGCTGCAACTTACATGGACCGTCAGGTTCTTTCTCTTACTTACAAAGACTTTATCGCACCAGAATTGGGTTGGAACGATGACAATTACGGACTTATCACCGGCGTATTCTCATTGGCATACGCTATCAGCATGTTGTTCATCGGCAAATTCATTGACAAGGTTGGAACCCGTCGTGGCTATCTTTGTGCCTTCGGCACATGGGTGGTAGGTGCAACTTTGCATGCATTCACCAGCATCTTGACAAACGGCATCGTGGACGGCACATGGCTGTTCAGCTTTGAAGCCACACGCGAGCACTTGGCTGCTATCCGGACTACAGGCAATGTTGCTTTAGCCGTATCTACCGTCAGTGTATGGTTGTTCTTGTGCATGCGGGTCATTGTGGCAATCGGTGAATCAGGAAACTTCCCTTCTGCCGTAAAAATCACCGCAGAATACTTTCCAAAGAAAGATCGTGGCTTTGCTACCGGCTTATTCAATGCAGGGGCACAGATCGGAGCCTTAGTTGCTCCCTTTATCATCCCAGGCATCGCACGTGCTTTGGGTTGGGAAATGGCTTTCATCGTAATGAGTGGTTTCGGGTTGATTTGGATGATTGCATTCTATAAAGTGTATGACAAGCCAAGAGACAGCAAACATGTAAACAAAGCCGAACTGGAATACATCGAACAAGATGCCATAGCTGAAAATACCGTAAGCAAAGATAACAACGACGGTCCGAAAATCGGACTTTGGAAATGCTTCACCTTCCGTCAGACTTGGGCGGTCATCTTCGGTCGTTTCTTGCCGGACGGTGTATGGTGGTTCTTCTTATTCTGGGCACCTGCCTACGTCAAAGACGTATATGGCTACAGTTCAGACTCCACAATGGGTATCATGTTGATATTCACTTTATACCTTATTTCCATGCTGTCGCTTTACGGAAGCTACCTGCCCACTATCTTTGTAGAAAAGAAAGGCATGGACCCGTATAAAGGACGTATGAAAGCCATGCTGATATTCGCATTCTTCCCGCTAATCGGATTGTTTGCACAATCAGCCGGTTCTATCTCTTGCTGGTATCCTATCATCATGATTGGTATTATCGGTGCTGCACATCAAAGCTGGAGTGCCAATGTATATTCCGTAGTGAGCGATATGTTCCCCAAATCAGCCGTTGCTACAGTTACGGGTATCGGAGGTATGGTCGGAGGTATCGGAAGCTTCCTGTTCAACTATTGTTCAGGCATATTGTTCACTTATTCAGCAGAAAGCAACATGCAATTCTTGGGATTTGAGGGCAAGAATGCAGGCTACATGATTGTGTTTATTGTGGCTTCTTTGGCTTACCTGTTCAGCTGGATTATGATGAAGATTATGGTACCGAAATACAAATTGGTAGAAGTCTAAAATCATCTTTCCTTTTGTCTTTATAAAAATGCCTGCATTCCTTATTGGTGGAACGCAGGCATTTTTTACATGCTACACATACCGGTACTGTGTCAATCCTACTAGGGTAGGACTGCAATTCTACCCTGATAGGATTACAATACTACCCTAATAAAACAGCAATCTTACCCTAATAGGATTAAGGAACAAGCCTTTTGCTTCACAAAAAGCAATCTGATAAACCAAGAAAGACAAAAAAAATAAATGAATGTCCGCATTTCGCCAATTTGCTTGTAGGGGCAGGGTTTGCCTGCCCGAGTGCGCCCATAGACATATCCGTTGATGTATCTAGGCGGGCAAACCCCGCCCCTACATTGGATATTTGCGGATATTCATTAAAAATAAAATTATTTCAAGTGCTTCTGAATCCATTTCAAATGTCCGTACTCGGTAGCTTCCGAAGTCCAATGTTCGTTTATCGGAGTAATCAGAGCTTCTTTGGGACAATCCAATACATTATATACAATGTAGCTGGTAGTGGGAGGACACGTATTATCATTGTAGCCCCATGTCATATATACCGGAACTTTGATTTGCTTGGCGAAATTCACCACATCGTAATAAGCCAACGTATTTATTTTCTCCGGTGTATCCATGCCTTGATAGTTCTTAAACAGATGCGGATAACCTCCGGCACGCCCAGCTTTATAGCCAGCCATATCGCTCAAAGCCGGATGATTTGCCACACAAGCCGTCACTCGCTTGTCCAGTCCGGCGGTAACGAGAGCCAAAGCACCACCTTGACTTCCCCCTTGTACTATCACATTCTTTCCGTCCCAATCGGGCAATGAAGTCAGGTAATCAACGGCACGCACACAAGCTAAATACACCTTTTTCATATAATAATTATCACGGTTATCAATGCCGTTTACCAAATAATTGCCGAATGCCGAAGAGATTTCCTTAAACTCTTCTGCTGACATAGTCGGATTCAGTCCGTGTATTTCCATTTCCAAACGGATGCAACCTTCATCCGCATAATAGATATGACGCTTCGGGTCTTTAATGGTCTTCACGCCCGCTCCCGGAGGGCAAAGCACTACCGGATAGTTGCCCGCCGCTTTCGGACGAGTCAGATATCCATAGATATACGACCTCGGACGGAAACATTGCAACTTAATCAGATAACAATCAGACTTTTCCGAACTATATTCCGGTGCTGGTTCTATCGTATATTTCATCGGACACTTGGCAGCCTCAGCCAAATTCTTTTCCCAAAACGCATTGAAATCGGCTGGCAGTTTCGTATAAGGCTGCAATTTTTCGGGAGAGAACCCGATTTTTACATGATGCTTGTATTTCTTACCGTTTACGGTAGCCGAAAGGCGGCAATCTAAAAAGCCCGGCTGATTCATGGTACCCATTGAGATAACGGCACGCCCATTCTTCAATGTAACCGTTCCGCTCTTATCCGCAGGCATCATGTCCCCGCCTATTTCGTATGCCACTTCAAGCCCGTCTTGCGGAATGCCGTATTTATAGAACTGCACTTCCACCTTGGCTTTCTCGCCCGTCTCATACAACCAATCGGCATGGTCGGGCACCGTCACCCAAAGCACATCACTCCGATAAGGATAGTTTTCTGCCCAAAGAGGCATTGCAGCCAACAAAAACAAGCTAATCCACACTTGTTTCAATAAACATTTCATCTTTCCTTGAATTTAGAATAAAAACAAATTGAATATCCGCAAACAGTCCATGTAGGGGCGTATGCGATACGCCCCTACATGGGCAAAATACGGACATCCATTAAAACACAAAAACATAGAGACGCAAAGCATTAATATCCTCGGTGTCTCTGTGCCTCTGTGTTCAATTAATCAATAGTTATACATACGTTTCCAAGAACTTCACCTGTCCTTCAGGCTTTACCGAAAGCCCTTGTGTAGTTGCAGGGAACAGAACAGATTCGCCTGCTTGAAGCGATACCTCATTTCCTTCATTGTCCGCAATGCTGCAAGCGCCCTCCATACAAATATAAATCACAAATGAATCCAATTCGCTGTAATCCATTTCCATCGGTTCGGTCAAGTCGTACACCGTAGTCGTGAAATACGGGCAGCTTACCAATTCTACCGGCTCGTTCTGTTTCGGAGTGTAATGTGTACGGTAGTCCTCGCTTACTGTATAATCAATCGCATCTTTCGACAATTCGGTATGCAGTTCGCGTGTATTGCCGTTCTTATCTTTCCGGTTGAAATCGTAGATACGATAAGTAATATTCGAAGTCTGCTGGATTTCCGCAATGAAACACCCTGCCCCGATGCTATGGATGCGTCCTGCAGGCAAGAAGAACACATCGCCCGGCTGCACCGCATAATCGGCAAGCGCATCGCAAATGGTATTGTCGGCAATCATTTGCGCATATTCTTCGGGAGTAATCTGCTTACTCAAGCCCGAACGCAAATGTGCCTTGCCACCGTCATTGCCAATGACATACCACATCTCGGTTTTTCCCATCGAGTTATGACGCTTCATTGCCAATTCATCATCCGGATGCACCTGGATAGACAAATCTTGTTGCGCATCAATAAACTTGATAAGCAAAGGGAATTTCCCATTGAAACGCTTGTAATTGTTCTCGCCCACCAAAGCGGCTTTGTATTCATCTACTAACTGGGTCAAGTTCTTTCCGGCATCAGCCCCATTGGCTACTACCGATTCGTCTCCCGGCACGTCCGAGATTTCCCAGCTTTCTCCTACTTGTGCCTGTTGGCAATCTAAATGCTTAAAAGGAATAATCTTTTCGCCTCCCCAAATCGTCGATTTCAGAATAGGCTTAAATTTTAAAGGATACATACGATAAAAAATTAAGGTTATGAATACTTATATATTGGTTTAAACGCAGAGACGCAAAGACGCAGAGAATCATTTTTTAAGAGAAGGCAAAGCACACAGAGCAATTATATTCTTCTATAACCTTTGCTTCTCTCAATTAAAAAACTTTGCGTTTTCGCGTCTCTGCGTTTGATAAAATCATTTTCCCCACTCTTGCGCCCCTTCTACTTTCAACTTCGCGGTAAACGCTTTGGCTTTTTCGGCTGCAATGGCTTCCTCTTCGGGAGAAGCGTATGCGTGCTGATAACCTTTCATCACGTTCCATTCGCCACGGGTGAAATCGGGGAACTCTACCGGTGCACAACCGTTGTCCATCGACAATTCTCCCAATTCGGCAAGGCAACACCATTCAGCCAAATCATAGACATCCATGTCCAAAGGCAAACCGTTCTGCAAGCAATATACCAGACGGCTGTCCATGATAAAGTCCATACCGCCGTGTCCGCCTACTTCTTTTGCCAATGCGCCATACTTTTTCAGAATCGGATGCTGGTATTTAGCCACCAAAGCTTCTTGTTCTGCCTTGGGAAGGAAACCATGTGCACTCAAATCGTCCACTTTCGGTTGTACGCCCGAAGCGGAAAGTTGCTTGCTGTCCAGTGCATAGCCTTCTACAGGATATTTATTAGCAAATCCTTTCGTACCCGTAAGCTGATACAGACGGCTATACGGCTGGGGAGTCATCACATCGTGCTGGATTTCGATTACTTTTCCGTTCACCGTGCGGATTAAAGTCGTAGTATGGTCACCGTTCCGGAAGTTCGTGCAAGCCGAATCCGTGCGTTCTTCTACCAAAGCCTTTCCTACCACCGACTTGGTATCCATAGCGACCAAAGTAGCCATACGGTCTCCACGATGGATATTCAGTGCCTGTGCCACGGGACCTAAGCCATGCGTAGCATATACATCGCCCCGATGGCGCATGTTGTAATCCAACCTCCAGCCCAATTTATCGTCTTCTCCATTCTTCCAATAATGGTCCCAAAACTCATCCAAGTTGTGGATGTAAGCCCCTTGCGCCCGAATCACCTCACCAAAAACTCCCTGTTGAGCCATGTTCAATGTATTCATTTCGAACCAATCATAGCAACAGTTCTCCAATATCATACAATGCTTGCGGGTCTTTTCGCTCAGGTCGATCAATTCCCAACATTGTTGCAAGTTCATAGCCGAAGGCACTTCGATGGCTACATTCTTGCCGTTCTCCAAAGCACATTTAGCAATGGGGAAATGATGCAACCAGTCGGCTGCAATATACACCAAGTCGATATCCTCCCGCTTGCACAATTCTTCGTAGCCTTTTTCGCCCGAATAGATAGCGGCTTTCGGCATAGAAGCCTTCTCTAACAATTTCTGGCAAGCCTCGGCGCGCTCCTGCTCGTAATCGCATAAAGCCACAATCTGCGTACCAGGAATATACGTAAAACGTTCTACGGCACCGGGTCCGCGCATACCTAACCCGACAAAGCCTACACGCACCACTTCCATCTTAGGCAAAGCCAAGCCCAACACGCTTTTCTGCCCTTCGGGACGTTCGGGCGTCTTCACCACAATAGTTCCTTTTTTCCATTCCCATTGCGTGCCTTTATCATTGGTCTGCACAGCTGATTCCGGCTGTGTAGCACAAGCTCCGAGGGTCAGGCACATCCCCAAAGCCAAAGTCTTGATTATCTTCATATTTATATTCTGTTTATAGTTAATTGCATTTAGTTGAAACGCAGATTTCCGAAGATTAACGCAGATTCTTTATTATAATTAAATGTTATTTGCGAAAATCCGCATTAATCTGCGTTTTTATAAACTCACACATCTCCGGCTCAGCCTTGCATACCTCTTGATACAATCGGTATTGAGCCAACGTGCGGACATAATTATGTTCAGCATATTGAATCTGGTAATACGAATCCCCGTTCAGGTAATCGGTCAGAAAACGCACCGCCTGCATGTAAGGGAAAAGACGCACGGCGTAGGGCAACATCTCGATTTCGAGCGGCGTAAGAAAAGACATAGCCGATTCGAGATAGCCTTTTGCGAAAGCACGGAAGATATCCATATTGAAATGCACCTTCGCCACATCCGGCTCGTCTTCGGGAGCCGTGCAAGCCGCGGTACGCAAGAAGTCTCCGAAATCGGAAAAGACAAACGAAGGCATCACCGTATCTAAGTCGATGATGCAAAGCACCTTTCCCTCGGCATCAAACAACATGTTGCTCACCTTCGTATCGCAATGGCAAATCCGTTTCGGCAATTTCCCTTCGCGATACAAGCGTTCGGCACGGCACATCTCGTCGGCATCCCGCTCGATTTCGTCTATCAACGCCTGCACTTTAGCCCTACGTTTTGCCTTATCCAAACTTACCGCTTCCCTCAATTGAGTCATCCGGAACTCCATATTATGAAAGTCGGGAATGGTTTCCCCTAACTTTTCGGGCAAGTCGGCAAGCATCGACTCGAACTCGCCGAACTTCAACCCCACCAAATAAGCTGAATCAGGCGTCACCTCGGTTTGTGTATACGAATTGCGGATATACACACAAACACGCCAATAATGGGCACCATCGAAATGATATGTCTTCCCTTCTAGCGTAGGTAAGAAACGCAATACTTTCCGTTCCACGTCTTGCTCTCCACGCTCCAGCAACTTCGCCCGAATATGCTCGGTCACACATTCAATATTGTGCTGAAGCAATTCCACATTCGTAAACACCAAATGATTGATACACTGAAGTATATAGTCGTCCGCCCCCTCGGTCACAATCCCATAAGTCCGGTTTATCAATCCCGATTGGATAGACTCTATCTCCCTGATTTCTTTCACCTGAGGGAAATGAGCAATCACGTTCTGTAATTCAACATCCATAGTCTTTTGAACTTTTAAGGGTATAAAGGTAATAAAGATTTCGGAATTAACCGAACACATTCTACACTTTTGGAAATTTTCCAATAAAAATAAAAACTCCTGACTTCTAAACGAAGATCAGGAGTTCATCATTAATAGTGGTGCCACCAGGAATCGTAATCTAACGATAAGTGGCTGAATATCTTTGATGTATCTTTTAGCTAAAGAAGTAATCTCCCGCTATTGCTCCACCGGATTCTTGCAATATTTTGCAGTGTCTTGCGGAGTCGATTTCCTATTACTCTACAAAGGTAACTCTTTATTTTGAAATACAAGCAGATGCCTCATGTTTTTGCTCCACCTCGGTGTGGAAACTTAATTCGAATATTGATGTGTACAAAATTTTATATTCTTCTATACTTCATAGCATATCTATCTGATTGAGTATCTATATACATTTGGTATTCTTTTATTCCTTTTTCCTTTGCTATATCGCTTATTATTTTCTTATTTATCGCAGACATATCATTGCCGTAATAAACAGCAATTGGTTTTATTTGGATGTTTAAACTGGATAATCCTATAGAATTATTTTTATTTAGAAATAAACGCCATCCTTTTTCATATTGCCATTGAGGTGACTTGTAAAGAGCAGCCTTGGTATAATACATTGTATCATTCATTTTGGCATTTAGCCCCAATGATAAACCTAAATAATATTCGACAAACGATGTTGCATTATATCTTCTATTGTCATATATTATAGGATAAATATTATAAAAGTATTTGCAACCAGTTATTACTCAATATTTTGTGAGTTAT
>ULTX01030551.1_pt1 | contig 40452 bp, 40 predicted proteins | sample 1958041 | NCBI WGS metagenome assembly ULTX01 (sample SAMEA4835747, study PRJEB28245) | human gut metagenome | biome: gut microbiome; material: fecal sample | place: Denmark | collected 2008
TCTGCCGGGGTGATCTGATTTCATGTTCATTGAATTATCCATAACCGTCGAATTGCTGTTCAGCTTCATCTGGGTCAGTTCTGCTTCGGTGTATTCCTTTAAAGGAATATCCTGAAACGGCGACGGTTCACTGCTTTCTGAACTGCTACCCAAATCTGTACCGCCGACAGACAAAGACAGATCAGACGATTCACTGACAGAAGAATTCCCATTGGCGCATGATGTCAGCAACAGTATAGAAACGATGATGGAAATATACCGCTTTTTCATAATAATTACCTCTTTCTGCTTAATCAGATAAAACCCAGCACATACGCCGGTTATGCGCAGCGTATGTGCCGAGTAAAATGCTAGATATTAGTGCTTTATACTGTGAATTTCTTCTCCAAACGTATAGCTGTTCTTACTAACCACAGTACCGCAGCTGGTGCACCTTTCTACAAGATACCCAACTTTCTTTGTTATAGTGCATGTTCGACCATCACTGAGTTCATGGGTGCCAACAAATGTGTAATGATACGGACCTTCGATAGAACCTACCTGGGTCGTGTGTCCGCATGTGCTGCATACACTGATGTCATTTGCTGCCAACGATGTAGCTGCCATTGTAGTTGTCATAACAACAGCCATAGCCGCAGCAGAAATTGCCCTTGCCAACTTTGTCATCCTGACGTCCTCCTTTGATTAAAGTTTTACCTCTCCGCTGTAAACCGTGATGGTTTCAGTTTCGCCGTTGGTCGCTGTCAGCGTGAAAACAGTCTTGAGCCGATATGTACCGCTTTCAAGATTGTATTTCTTGTTAGACATAGTTATGGTGCTGGAGTTCACAACCTTTGTCCAGTTTGCGTTATCGACCTCATTCCATATCCACAGTCCCCAGAACTTTTCAAGGGTCTGTTCAGCCGTAATGGATTTTACAGACGGACCGCTGACCTTGCTTGAGCAATAAGCTGTTGTGCCGCTTATCGACAATTGAGATACAGGATTACTTGCAATTGCATAACAGGGTGCAACTATACTCGTGTTAGCTGAGCTCAACTCTTTTGCAGACGCAACCGCAGTCATACTGGTACCCATAATTGTTGCTGCAAGAACTGCAGATATGATTTTTGAGTGTTTCATTTTTATTCCTCCTTCCTTTTATACTTCAGAGAGTTCACCCTCTCTATATATGTAAATCAGAATAAAAATTTTTTGTGAGCAAAAAAATCAAGAATTATAAAATTCAGTACTTTCTGCCAAATTTATAAGTTCTTTTTTAGGCAACATTCCATCAATCGTTAAAATATAATCGCCATTATCCCAAACTACTTCGCTCCAATATCTTTCATCGCAAGCCCAACTGATGAACAAGCCTTCATGCCCGTTTATCTCAACCTCTTCAAAGGAATATCCCTCTGTGTTGAAATGATGGTCAAAGCCTTTCTTCACGGTTTGCGTGAGTATTATAGTATTATTGGCGTAGTCGCCGTGTTGATATGTTGTCCATATACTGATAGGGTCTGCCATTCTATCAGCTTCAAAATACCCATCCGGCAATGCAGAGATATAATACTCCCGCCCGATAGTATCCGGCGCCCCGGAAACATCAAATGCAAACAGCTGCGTGTTGTCCCTGTGCTCTTTCATGATAAATGTGCTGATATAATACGCCGCGCCCGACACCGTGAGCAGCGCGAGAAAAATTGCCGCGATGAGAATACACATCGTCCTGCGGTCAGGTTTCAGTTTCCTGACGGGTTCAGGGCAGGAAAACGGCATATCAAGGATACGCCGCATGTTTTTCCTGTGCCGAAAAGAAAAATGATGAACCGGAACCTTATCCGGAACGGCATATTCTTCCATGCACACCTGTTCAAGTATCTGTGAAAATTCAGTATTGCTCATCGTTCTCCCCTTCTGACAAAATAGATTATCCTGCCGTATGCGTCGGCTATTCTCCTGCGTACGGCTGATTCGGTTATGCCGAGCACGTCGGCGATCTCGCGATTATTCAGGCCGTATACGCCTTTCAGGATAACTGCCTGCTTTTTTGCTTCTGACAGGGTTTGGATAAATTCCACCAGTTCGCTTCGGGCAACATTTCCTATCGATATATCCTCAATGGACAAATTGCTGTCAGGGATACCCTCCGGCAGTTCCTCAAAAGTATATCTCCCCTGCTTCTCAAGCATTTGCAGAACAACGTTCCTAATTATAATAATCGAATAAGGCAGTCTTTTGTGAGGTTCGATAGAAAAAAATTTTTCAGGATATTTGACAATGCGCAGGAAAGCCTCCTGCACTGCGTCCTCTGACTCTTCGAAATTATGCAATTTAGCGTAAGCCAGCGAAAAGAATTTGTTTTTGTTTTCTTCATAAAACTCAGAAAGGATATTCCGTTGCTCATCGGTTTGAAGAACGGCTAAAGCGGCATTAATCATAATTTGACCTCGGCTATATATTAATGATTACAGTATATCACATTTATGACAAAAGCGCAAGGAGTGTCATTATGCAGAAAGTTCTGCCGTAATAATAAACAGGGATACCTGAAAGCAACCCCTGCATTATATTTCAGAATATAAACAGCTTCTAAACCTGACTGCTGGCGCTTATGCCGAACCAAAGTGAGTTTTGATGTTGTATAATAAAATTTGACGCATATCCGTCTATATTGATTTTACCTCTTGATTTTTTTTGCAATTTATGTTATACTTTATACAAATTAATTGCTTTCTGTAATTTTCAAGCATTAAATATATAGCCTCAAGACTTGTAGTGCGTGTTCACAATAAGCATTGTTTATTATAGAATGCGGAAAATAAAAAGCAGACTTATTTCCCGCATGGCTTACCTCATACCGATCTGAATGGCATAACAGCACTGAAGCGTATTGATTCAGCAGACGCTCAGGAAACGTGCGCTATTGCTTTGGAAGATAAGTCCATTATGACTTCCGTCGAAGGTGGATTTATCTGCCCGGCATTTGCTCACATGAGAATTTCAGAGGTGACTAAGCATGAAAAAGAACTACAAATGCAGGGTGACAATAATTATGGCGATTCTATCACTACTTTTCGGGTGCAGCGGAAATAAAAAATACAATGCCGATGACATCATCGGTGCCAGCACTTCGTATTACGGCACGGAGTGCGATCCGGTATATGCATTCTCCCTGCAAAAGCAGCACGAAAACTGGCTTTTTTCCGCGAGCTGCTATGTACAGAGTAAGGAAAGCCGGTATACATCTTTCGATTCATTCCCTATTCCGGCTGAAGACGCTGAGGGATTCCTTGAGATCATCAGAGAGGAAGACGAGATCAGCCGGCTGAGCAGATACCGCACGCTGAATATTCTCCATGCAGCCGACGCACCGACGCACAGCTCCGGAATGACTTTTCCCGACGGAAACAGCATAGAAAAGGAAACCGCTTTCTGTGACAAGGCGCTCAGATATCTCTATTCCCTTGCAGAAAAGCACTATGAGACGGCAGAAAACGTTAAAATAACGTCTGTCTTTGCGAGCTGCAGCAGCATGGATAATTCTTCTTCCTACTCATATACGCTTGAAAAGGATGAAAACACCTGGTATTTTTCGTTCGACGCGGTTATCGACAACAGCGGCGCACATACGCAAGTCGAAAGACAAAAGATAAATGAAAACGACGCGGAGGAAATACTCCGGATCATAAAAGAGACGCAGCTCGTAACAATGGTCAGACAGTATGAGAAGCCGGACGACGACGGCTTGATCGCTCTGGATGAAACCACATACGGACTCTCGTTCGACTTTACGGACGGCACATCAAAATCCGCACCGATAGAAGCAGGAGAAGAACTCATCAGCGCTTTCCATGCACTTGCAGCAGTAAATATTCATCAGAGCTGATCGAACCTAGGGATACGCTGATTAAAGCGCAGCGTATCAAATTCAGCCGCGTGAGTATGCTCGTTTGAGCGAGGCGAATTTGATTTAATCAGCGTTTTCCTAATTATGCAGAAAAGCCCCATGGAATTCTCCGAATCAAGCACAGCATAACACAAACAGGCGCGTGAACGCTCGTTTGAACAGGTCGGCTGTATTTCAGCCAGCAGCTGCCTGAACGTTTCTCCGCGTATCCCATAACTTTCGCACTTTTCCGACAAAACGAATACTCTCTGAAAACCGCCCCGAAACGGGGAGAAAGGAAAGCTTTCGCTCGTCGAAAGCTATGGTAAGGATCATGGACAAAATCACTTCTCTCATCTCAGCAATATCCATCTTTATTTCCTGCATAGCCGGATGCAGAACCGAAAACACTGAATTTAACGACCTGGAAGATCTCGCAATATCTGCCGCCCTGGCCTACCGCACGCTGGCATGGAACGGCAGCATTGATACGGACACGCCGGAGTTCGCATGGAATACAGCGGGCTGGTATGCGGCATACAAGGCGAATCTCGAATTTTCAGACGACGCCGTGCTGTCCGGGGATCAGCTGAAGGAAATTCAGAGCGTCATACTGAGCGGAAAGACTGCCGCAGCTCCTCCGGATACAGTCAGCACGAAATGCGTGGTCAACGACGGCAAAATCTGCTGGGAATTCCCCGAAATCAACGAATATTTTCACTCGTATCTCGGAGTCTCCTCTGAGGTGAACTGCAAGAAAAACGGAGACAGCACGTTTGTAGTCACGATACGCGAGCACCTGCGCTTCAACGCAGTCGAGGAGACCGTATTCAACATCGGATTCAATAAGGAGAACGACGGCTATTCACTCTCTGAGTTCAGCCGCAACGAATTCTACGACCTTGATTTTACGCCGGAACTTCTCCACGACGCAAATCTCCTTTCAAACCTGCTCCCGATATACGGGAATATTACCATTACCGAGGATTATTCAAACGGATTCGGGGCGATCTCCCATTCAGTCAAGACTGACAACGGATATGCTTTCTGGGTCGATGGAGGGTCAGTTGGACACTATGACGAGTACAGCTTCTACACCGACGATAACGGCAAGGTCAGCGTAATGCCTGCCGACACTTCGCCCGAATGGCTCGATGATTATGTCGTCAACATGATGCTTCCGGGCGATGGCGTGGAATTTATCCGCCTCACCTGCACTCAGGAAGAAGAAATATTCTTCATAGATTATGGTTCTTCAAGCACCGTATATACTGTTGACCGCGGAACCCTCGCACTGAAGGAAGTCGAGGCGTTCGATGAAAACGACGTGTCGTACTACACGGCAAAGTTTGACTATGGCAAGAAAGTTACCGAGCCGGATACGATCACAGCGTGGAAAAAGCCGCTGCGCACCGTGACGCTCAACCTGCTCTACTCCGATGGCAGAACGGTAAGACAATCTTTCAGGGTTCCCCCGGACTGGGAGTTTGATGCGGCTGAGTACTGCCGGTGGGGCACGGTGTACATGGATAAAGGCTGCACTAAACCGTATAAATATCCTGGGAACGGGATAAACTACACACTTTACGTCTGCGAAGGCGCAGGCTGAAGTCATAATTCATTCTGAAAGGAGTTTAACAATGGGAATCTTCGACAAACTTAAAAGCACGGCCAATCAGGCGATCAACACAGCCGCAAACTCGGCAGCGTCTGCAATAGGCTCAAAACGTGAGACTTTCACGTTCACCGCACTTCCCGAAAGCCTGGCGGAGATGCAGGCGCTTCCGGAGGCTTGCATGGATTCGCCGTTCAAGACGGCCGCCCTGACTGTCCTCGCACTTTGCGCTTATGCGGCTGACAAGAATATCGGCACTGAGATGCTGAATTTCCTGCGTGGACCGCGCCCCCTGAACGGACAGGAGATATCTTTCCTGAATGACCGGTTCCGTGATGGAAAGACATATCTGCCATTCACTTACTTCGCTGGCTCGACGCCTGAGAACAACTATACTCCTGCACAGCCATACACGATCGTTATAGAATCGAATCACGTATCAGGTCAGGAGCCTGGCTACATGAAGCTCTTTATTCCCTGCGGAGGGGCGGATTCACCACGGCCGATAAAGCTGCGTCAGCGTGGTTCTGATGGCAAATGGTTCCTGTGGGAACAGTATCTGCTGACCGGCGTCCGCACGCCGAAATCTGAGGACCCATGGGCATAACTCGTTTAATGGATAAATGAGCTATATACTAATTGACAAAGGAGACGTCACAATGAACATTATCGGGAAATGGAAAGTCAGGGAATTGCTGTTCCCAGCTGACGGCGGTACGGTGTCCTACACGCCGGACAATCTGCCTGAGGGAGATTGCGCTGACGAGATCATCATGATGCTCACGAACAGGATCGAATTTACCGAAGACGGCCTGATGAACACGCTTATGCGCGTTCCTGAGGATAAGCTCGAATTGGCAAAGTCGCAGGGCGCCGTGATCGACGAGGACGGATTCGCGCCGATAGAACAAACCACGTGGAAAGAGGAGAACGGAAAGTTCTTCTATGACACCAAGGTCGAGGGCGAAGTTCTGGGAGAGACTGTTGACCCGTTCGCCGAAATACCGGTGGATGAGAACGGATGTCTGACCATCGCATATGGCACGATGATCCTTGAGCGTGTGTAAGACGGATCTGGTTCAGACAGACCGTTATCAGAGGTGTGCTCACAGCGCCCGGACTGGCTGCTTTCAGCACATACGGAAAACACATCTTTGATGGCACAGTAAGATTCACAAAGCAGGCATAATACAAAAGAGAGCGGACATTGTAAGTCAGCTCTCTTTTCTGTGTGCACGGAATATAAGACGGCGCTTGGCAAGCGTTATTTATCGAGGCTGAATATTTCATGCTTGAATAATATCGCCGCCGTTTTGCGCGCCTGCATTTTCGCGTCAATTATCCTGATTTGCTTTGCTGATAGTATCAAGAAGAGTGTTGAGGTTTTCCTCGCTGTCTATGCCGCCGAGAAGAGGCTCGCCGACTATGTTCCCGTTTTTATCGATCACATATGTGGTCGGGAACGCCATTATTCCGAGTGAGAACTTGCCTGCGTCGCTTGTGGAATCAAAATAGATATTGCGGTATGAAGCACCCTTTGTTTCAAGTATCTGCTTAGCGGTTTCGATGTTCTGTTCGTTTCCGTCCAGGGTTTCAACGTTTATTCCGATAACCTCGCCGCCCTGTTCGCTTATTTTCTTGTTCAGCTTGTCAAGCTCGCCAAGTTCCGCAACGCAGGGTTTGCAGCCGTTGAACCAGAAGTTCACGACCGTAAATTCATTTTCAGAAAACAGGCTGCTGTCGACCTTGTTTCCGTCAAGATCGTATCCGTCAAACTGCGGGAAAGTGTTCGCCGAAGCTGTATCCGGCGCTGAATCGCCCTGCGGAAGCTGCGCTATCTGGTTTTCAATATCGCGTATTTTTTCCGCTCCTGCGCGCAGAGTTTCGTATTCCTCGTCAGTGAACTGATCCTTTGCCTTTTCAATAGTGTCAAGCAGGAACTCGCCATAGTTCTTGCTCAGGTCGCCGTCCGTGACGTTTTTGTCCATCGCGCCAAACACCTTTTCCCACAGCTCCTGGTTTTCAGAAAGGATCTTGTTTTCTTCATCAAGCAGATCCTGTTCCGTTACAGAGCCGCTGTCCGCAGTCTGGGTATTCTGCGCCGGCTGCGAGGACTGGCCCTCCTGCCCCGGCTGTGAAGTCTGGCTGCCGCAGGCAGTGAGCGAAAGCGCCATGATAAGGCAGGCTGTGATTGCTGTTATCTTTTTTCTGTTCATTTTGTTATCTCCTTTGTTTCATCTGAATTGCAGGCTTTATCGCCGGATTTATTTCCAAACCCGTATTTGTAGCATATTGCTCCGGTCGGGCAGGATTTCATGCACATTCCGCAGCGGATACACTCGGAATGGTTGGGGCTTTTGGTGATGTCAACGTCCATCTTGCAGGCTTTTGCGCAGGCGCCGCAGGAAACACACTTGCTCTTGTCAACTTTCATCTGGAAAAGCGACACATGGTTCATCAGCGCATAAACTGCTCCCAGAGGGCAGATCCATTTGCAGAACGGCCGGTAAATAAACATACTTGCCGTGACTACCGCCAGCAGAACCCCGGTTTTCCAGGAAAACAGCACTCCGAGAGCGTTGCGTATGCCCTCGTTTGCTATCGCCAGCGGGATAGCGCCCTCCACAACTCCCTGCGGGCAAATATACTTGCAGAAGAACGGGTCGCCCATTCCAAGCTCGTTTACAACGATCAGCGGAAGCATTATAACAAAAACCGCCAGTATTACGTATTTCAAATACCTCAGCGGCTTCAGCTTTCTGGTGGACAGCTTCGGCACCGGGATCTTGTGCAGAAGCTCCTGAAGCCAGCCGAAAGGGCACAGAAAGCCGCAGATAAATCGTCCCAGAAGTACTCCCATAAGAATGAGAATACCTGTGATGTAGTAGGAAAACTTGAATTTCGATGAGCTTATGACTGCCTGAAATGCGCCGATGGGACAGGCTCCGGCAGCTCCGGGGCAGGAATAGCAGTTAAGTCCCGGTACGCAGGCGTATTTTCCTTTTCCCTGATATAACGTTCCCTTAAAGAAATTCGGCAGGTGGATATTTGTCAGTATTACGGCTGCCGCTTGTATCAGCCCGCGGAAACGGGCAAGGAAACATATCTTTTTCGTTTTTTTCTTCTTATCCAATTCCCACACACTCCATACACAGTCGTATTGCCTTTGACAGAACAGTTTCCGCCTCTCCGCGCCATATCCCGAAACATATCATCAATATTCCGGCAAGCAGCAGAAGCGACTGTACAAGCGCTTTTTTTCTTGTCATGATTTTATCCTCCGTTCTTTGATGATATGATTATACCACAGGGAGTATAAATTTTCTGTTAAGCATAAATTAACACAAATTTTATCAGAATGTGCTATAATATAAATACTATTGGTAACCTCTAAAAACCGGGACACGAGCAGATTCCGTATATGGCTTATATCAGATGCAAGGCACCAAACCGCAGTAATACTTGATGTATTTCAAGGTTTGGTAACGCAGCAGATGATATAAGTCATAGAAATCTGCCGTGAAGGAGGTTTTTAGAGGTTACCTATTATAATGGAGGGTAAAAATGCGCTTACTTGTTGTTGAAGATGAAAAATCCCTGCGGGACGATATCACGAAAAAGCTGCGTCTGGACGGCTATGAAGCAGACGCATGCGGCGATGGCAATGAAGCCCGTGAGCTGCTTGCCGTCGAGCGTTACGACCTGATCCTGCTTGATATCAACCTGCCCGGTGTGGACGGAATGACCCTACTGCGGGAATTTCGGACAGTGAACTATGAAACTCCCGTGCTGATCCTCTCCGCACGCAGTGAGATAACCGACAAGGTTGAGGGGCTGGACGCAGGCGCGAACGACTACCTGTCCAAGCCGTTCCATCTGGCTGAGCTTGAGGCGCGCATACGCAGCCTGACGCGCCGTCAGTTCATTCAGCACAATGTCTGCCTGAAATGCGGACGGCTCGTATACGATACCAGGACAAGGATCGCTTCAGTTGACGGTGCATCGGTCTCACTTACACGAAAGGAGACCGGAGTTCTTGAATATCTCATGCTCCACGAGGGGCGCCCGGTAAGCCAGGAAGAGCTTATTGAACACGTCTGGGACGGCAGTGTGGACAGCTTCAGTAATTCGATACGGGTTCACATTTCGGCTCTTCGCAGGAAACTACGCGCCGCGCTTGGGTACGACCCGGTCGTGAACCGTGTTGGAGAGGGCTATGTGATAGGGGGAGACGACAAATGAAAAGACTGTCCCTGCAATGGAGGATAACCCTGCTGACAGCGCTGCTGATCGCAGGGACCTGCATATGCCTTAATCTTCTGCTTTATCATTCAGGAGCTGTCAGCATTGACTCGCTCAATGGGTTTGTATTTGAATATACGCCGGAATCCTACGAAGATCCGGACGGTCTTGCGATTGAGATATCAGACAGTCAGATGACGGAATTTATCAGCCGGTTTTCAGATGAAGCATATGATGTAAAGACGGATTTCGGGCGGAAAGGCTGGCTGATAACGGTTGCAGTGACTATTGCCAGCGCCGCGGTAGCCTACTTCGTCAGCGGACAGGCGCTGAAACCGCTGAGAAAGCTTTCCCAGCAGGCTGAAAAGATAGACCAGGACAGTATCTCGGACATACGGCTCAATGAAGACACTGTAAAGGAATTCCGGCAGCTCAGCGTTTCGGTGAACCTGATGCTAGACCGTCTTTCGGAATCGTTCGCAACACAGCGCCAGTTTTCCGGGAATGCCGCACATGAACTTCGCACACCGCTCGCAATAATGCAAACAAAGCTGGAGCTTTTTGCCGCAGAGCACAAAAATATGGAAGGCGATACGGCTGAACTTGTCCGATCGCAGGCAGAACAGCTTGACAGGCTTTCCAAGCTGGTGCATACGCTTCTTGAAATGAGCAATCTCAGTTCGGCGCCGCGTTCTGAACGCATTGAACTTGCGCCTCTCGTAGAAGAGATCATTACTGACCTTACTCCTCTTGCCAGCCAGAATGATATCACAATGGAACAGGACTGCGACAACGTCGTGATAACAGGCAGCGACGCACTGATATATCGGCTGGTGTTCAATCTTATTGAAAATGCAGTCAAGTATAACCGGCGGGGCGGTTCTGTCAGCGTTTCGGTGCATAAGGAAAACAACGATGTGGTCGTCAGAGTTTCCGATACCGGCTGCGGGATACCGGATGAGTACCGGGAAAGCATATTTCAGCCTTTTTTCCGCGTGGATAAATCAAGAAGCCGGCAGATGGGCGGCGTTGGACTCGGGCTTGCGCTCGTGCATGAAATTGCGGTACTTCATGGCGGCTCCGTCCGCGCAGAGTCTGGAAATAAACCCGGTACCGTGTTCATTGTGACATTGCCTGCCGGAGACGATCCCTGTTGATAAATTCTGATTTTTGCTTTTCACAACGGTTTTCAGAGGTTCACTAAAGGCAACACCGCGCAAAACCCATTTATTGGATTTTGCGCGGTGTTGCCTAAAGAAAATGCACTTGCGGCTTTTAGGAGCGCCCTTTATTCAGTTTGCCCCTGTGGGTCGGGACCCTTGATAAAATTCACCCAGAACAAAATGCCAGCGGAACCCAGGGCGCAGCCAAGACCCGTATAGAACACTGCAATAAAAACTTCAGGCGCCAGTCCGGAATTTCTGAGCCATATACCGCCGCTCATCATGAATGCCATAATGAGATAGGATTTCAGGTCGAAAAAGTTCCAGACAGGTCTTGTTTCCTGCGGATAAGAGCGTATCCTTTTCGTATGCCTGACGCTCATTCGGTAGAACATAAACCCGAACACGCAGAATACCACAATCGACAGCAGTATGTGGACTGCCGAAATTTCATCAAGCCTGATATAAGACAACACCCCAAGGCGTGCAACGTTGAATCCTGCCGCCAGCCATACGGACCCGGCAATTGCCAGCAGGGCGCGTTTTTTTACATGGTAGAAAGGACGATTCATCTGGCTGACTCGCTTTCGTTTCTATCGGCATTCCTCAGGGAGTTGAACCCTATCAGTACAGTCCAGACGTAGGCGCAGGTCTTGGGGATCATCAGCATGCCTATCAGCGGAACCGCGTCCGCCCAGAGCACCACCGGAATGTAGAAGCCGAAACTGAGCACTATTGTGAGCCACAGAAACCGGAATTCACGATCGCCGTTCTGCCTGGCGCTTCTGAATGTCAGAATTATTATCAGCAATCCAAGGAGCGCAAACGGAATATTGCGGCAGATACCCCAGGAAAGCGGAGCGTCGGGGCTTGTCCATTCGTTCTGCGGCATAAGGCAGAGGATGACCCGCAGAGCCGAAAGTCCCCATACTGCCGCTGTTATTCCGCGCTTTCCGGTGATTTTGTATCGGCAGCGCCAGACGTAGTACAGAAGCACATAGAATGCAGTCATCGTCACTGAGGTAATAAGTTTTCCGATACCAAGAGCGGCGGTGTAGCTTTCAAGACCGGTGGTGCAGAGCGCAGCCGCCCTCGGCACCAGGTGGAACGAGTCCCCAGCGCCGAGCGTCACCGCCATAATTCCGTAGAGGAGATACTGCTTTCTCCCCTTGCTTTTGCAGATCATGATTACCCCGAGAGTTATCACGGTGCAAAGATAAATGATATCGAATGCGGTTTCAAATATAGCCTGCATATTAATTCTCCTTTGGTTCAGCGGTATAATAAACGGTCAAGGATTTCCGTCAGGGTGGCGCAGTCCGGCTTGCCCTTTATTATCAGAATTATGATGTTGTCAAGTACGTGCTCAATAAGGTTTTCTTCGCAGAATATATCCGAAAACACGCCGCGGTCAACGTTTTTGTCATTCTGCAGAACTTCACGGAGTTCACTGCGGATTTTACCAAAGAAGCGCTCCATCATGCCGCGCGCCTTTCCCTTCACAGAACCTGCGACCGATATTGAGTGCGCCGCCAGAAAATCCGGATAGTCTTTCAGTTTCTCAACGATATGCGCATAGGTCTGCGTTACATACTGCGAAAAGCTGACCCCGCTGTCCGGCGCGCTTTTTTCCAGAATGTCCTGCCACACGCTTTCTATTGCGGCAACGACCAGTTCGTCCTTGTCTGAATAGTAATTGTACAGCGTTCCCAGCGCAATTCCGCACTCCTTCGCCAGAGCCCGCATATTCAGCGCCGGAAGTCCTTTTTCAGAGACAATTTTCCGACTGGCTCTCATAATTTCCTCTCTTGATGTATTAGGTGGATTCATCAGCGTTACCCCCAAAATGAACATTGTTCATTTTGGATTATATCACTTTTTTTCCGGAATGTCAAGAGGAAATACCTGAATTGATAAGGATATGTCAGAAGAAAAGAAATACGACAGGAACTACAGGAAGCCGTCAGCAAAGCTGACGCTGAAAACAGGAGTAAAGAGAGCGAGCCAGCCAGGAACGAAGGGCGCGCACTGCACATTTTCACTCACATGAGGTTTTCAGAGGTTTACTTTATATGGTCCGGAAATTTTCGGCAAACAAAAAGGCGCTGTCAATCAGGCAGCACCTTTTGGTCACCTCTAAAAACCGGTTTGAAAAGGGAAAATGGGTAGAGTGCGCCGAATGCGATGAAAGCCGACGAAGTAAGGCTGTATGCCTTACGAGGAGGTTTGAAGAAGCAGTCGGTGTGCTATACACATTTTCACTCAAACAAGGTTTTTAGAGGTGACCTTTTATTATTTCACGTTTGCTTTATTCAACAAGAGCCGAATAGGCACCAGGCTTTCTGTCCTTGATATAGTTCAGACCTGAGAATTGTTCTCTTCCCCAGAAGATATCGCGCTTCAGATCGTTTATCTCATAGTATGCGATACCCTCAGCGTTATCTGTAGTTGCGAGTATTCTGCCAGCAGGAGAAATTATGTTGCTGTGTCCGAAATAATCGCAGTCCCCGCACACGCCTGTCTGATTTGCCGAAATGAAGTATACGCTGTTCTGAAGCGCGCTGGCACGTTCGCAGAGATCATAGCTGTAGTATGCATGGTCCGTTTCATAGTCATGCGGCTGCGTGGTGAAGCAGGTAGCAGTTGGCTTCAGAATGATCTCCGCGCCGCCAAGGGTCAGCGCACGCGAGCTTTCCGGGAACCACGCGTCATAGCATATCAGCATGCCTATCCTGCCTATCGGAGTATCGAAAACCGGGAATTCGTCCCCCGGATAATAAACATGCACTTCATCGCCGGGTTGGTGCACCTTGCGGTATTTTCCGATAAATCCGTCGGGGCCGACGAGCACTGCGGTATTGTAAAGCTTACAGTAATCTTTGCTGTCCTTTTCCGTCATTCCGAAAGCAACGTATACGCCACGCTCATGCGCCTTTGCCATGACCGCCTGTACAGACGGTCCGTCCGGCACTGTCTCTGCGTTCTCATACTGGTAGATGAATTCGTTTTTCGACTGGTCGGTGCCGCAGTCCATCGCCGAGAGATTCCTCAGATATCCCTGGAGGCTCTGCTCCGGAAGAAGTATCAGCTCCGCACCGTTGTCCGCAGCCTCGTCTATGAATTTAAGGTACTTCGCGAGGTTCGCGCTCTTGTCATAGCAGCAGTTCATGCATACAGTAGCTATTTTCAGCATAGTTAATTCCTCCTTATTATGGTCACCTCTAAAAACCTTGTTTGAGTGAAAATGTGTATAGCACACCGCCTGCTTCTTTCAACGAGCGAAATTTCTGATGCGACGGCGTCCATGCCGTCGCACGGTTATTTCGCTCTGCAACATCGTGTTGCACCTCCTCGTAAGGCATACAGCCTTACTTCGTCGGCTTTCATCGCATTCGGCGCACTATACCCATTTTCCCTTTTCAAACCGGTTTTTAGAGGTTCCCTTATTTTATCCCAAGAACCGGCGGCTGCGGGTCTATCAGCAGGTCGTACCACAGCGGCTGGCGCATGCATACAAGGTCCTTGCGGCGCACGACATTCGTTGGATAAACCGAATCTTTCAGATTTGAAGTGTCTATCTCCATCGTGCCAAGTTCCTCACCGGAAGCGGGAAGAATAATCTCCCCGCGCGGGAACTTGAAAGTATCCGGTCCGAAAACGCCGCTCCTGCCGAAGCAGCCCTCCGTCCTGTTCGCGAATACTGTATAGCAGTTGTTCTCGCCGGCTCTGACGCGCCAGAGATGCCAGTGAATGGCGCTCATTCCGCGGGGTATCGGATAGTTATGCCATGCAGTCGTCGCCGCCAGTCCGTAAGGCTCCGGGAATGAAGCGGAAGACGGGCACAGAATGATATCCACGCCGCGCAGCGCCAGCATTCTTCCGCATTCCGGCACCATTGCGTCGGAGCCGATCATGATACCCACGCGCCCCAGCGGGATATTTGCGTGTGAAAACTCCTCGCCGGCGCAGGCGTTCCACTTCTTGTCGGAAGCACTGAGGTGGAGCTTGCGGTATACCATGACCAGCCCTTCCGGTCCGGTGAGCGCCGCTGAATTATAGAGATTTTCGCCATCTGTTTCCACGAATCCTGCGCAGATATACATATGATATTTCATTGACAGGTCGATAAGTCTGCTGACAGTATCTCCATCGGATGTTTCAGCGAGCGCACGCGCCGTTTCGATATCCGACGGAGTTCCAGTGCAGCTCAGCTCAGGGAACACCACAAGCTCGCTTCCCTCTGCGTGTGCCTTTGCGGTCAGCTCAGAAATCTTTGCAAGGTTACTCTGCTTAATGCCATACACCGGATTCATCTGAACCGCAGTCACCCTGGACTTCTTTCCATCGGGCAGGGGGTCATAGCCGTACAGCCTGAAATAATCAAGCGGATTCCAGAGAAACGGGTCGGAGCAGATATCCATATAAAGATCCGGGCGGCGGATTTCCATTTTGTCCGTGCCATCAGGCAATTTACGGCTGCGGGCTTTGGAAATGTCCACTTCGCCGTAGCATATCTCATCGTTGTGGTCGGCATAGGACTGTATCGTGCCGTCCGGATTTATCAGACAGCTTCCACCGGAGAACTGAACGGTGCGTTCAAGCCCGCAGCGGTTGCTTTCCAGAACGTAGCACCCGTTGTCGAACGCGCGCGTTATCCAGTAGGGAGCCGGAGTCTTTTCCGCCAGCCAGTTGCTGACGTGTACGATAACGTCAGCGCCACGGAGCGCTTCCAGCCTTGCCGTTTCGATGAAATGTATGTCCATGCAGATGAGTATGCCTATGTTGCCAATGGGCGTTGCAAATACCTGGTGATCCAGGTCGCCCTGCTTCGCCCACTTAAGCTCGGAGATGTAGGAATGCGTCTTTCTGTGGCAGCCGATCACGCCGTCCGGTCCGATGAGCGCCGCTGAATTGTAGTAAAGCCCTGTGGTTTTGTCCACCTCCGGCATTCCCACTACTATATAACAGCCGTATTTTTTAGTTATCTCGCCGAAGCGGTCCGTCGTAGGTCCGGGGACTGGCTCGACATAGGGCGCAACCTCGCTGCGGTCGTACCAGCAGTAACCGGTGGTCGCCATTTCCGGCAGGGCGATGAGCTTCGCGCCGTTCTTTGCGGCTTCCTCCACCAGTTCGAGCTGACGCGTTATGTTCTCTTCCTTGCGGAAAAGAACGGGGTCGCAGTTTATCGACGCTGTTTTGTATACGGGGAACTCCGGTGTGGCAGAGCTGCCGCAGGCACATCTGATTATTTCACTCATGTTCGTGTCAATTCCTTTCTTATAACGGATATGCTCCGCCTTTCTTTGAATTTTATTATATCAGCACTTTCAGATTTGCACAACGGAATATATTTTGATAACCCCGGAAAATTTTTAGGTGCACTGCCTGCAATACCATATATTTATCGCAATCGGCAATACAGCCGCTTTTTTACCGCATATTCCGGAGCCTTGTATTTTATATAGAGGCAAAATGCAAGAATTTATTTTTAAAATTGCAAAATCAATAATTTTTAGGGGGAAAATCAAAAATTACTGCATTTTCATTCCGGGTGTTTGGGGTTATAATATGACCATAGCACGGAAACACAAAACCGGCTGAACAAAAGGAAAGGAAAGAAAGACTATGAAACTGAAAAGAAGATTAAGCGCGATCCTCGCCTGCGTAACAGCTGCATTCACACTGACAGCATGTTCCGGCGGCAGCAATTCATCAGCCGGAGGTTCATCGGCGGACGGCAGCTCCGGCGGCTCGGCAGCCTCCGACAGCGACACCATCAAGATCGGCGTACTTGAGGATATTTCCGGCGATAACTCGCTGGTAGGCGTTCAGAAATACCACGGCGCACAGCTTGCGATCAGCGAGATCAACGCTGCCGGAGGTATCAACGGCAAACAGATAGAGATGGTATTTGCAGATGGTCAGTCTGACAACAGCGTATACCAGGAAATGATGAACAAGTTTATCCTTGAGGATAATGTAGACGTCATCATGGGCTGCTACACGTCGGCTTCCCGCGAGGCGGTAAGACCCATCGTAGAGGAAAACAACGCGCTGCTGTTCTATAATAACCAGTACGAGGGCGGCGTGGCTTCACATAACGTATTCTGCACCGGCGCTATCCCGGAGCATCAGATCACAACGCTTATCGAGGGTATGATAGATGAATACGGTCCCAAGGCTTACATCATCGCAGCTGACTACAACTTCGGTCAGATCAGCACAATGTGGGTAGAGCAGGAGATCGAAAAGAACGGCGGCGAGCTGGTCGGCGAGGAATTTATCCCGCTGGAGGTTTCCCAGTTCTCCAGCACCATCGCAAATATCCAGGCTGCACAGCCGGACTTCCTTGTAACACTGCTTGTCGGCACGGCACAGTCCTCTTTCTATGAGCAGTGGGGCACAAGCGGTATCGAGGGCTGCCCGATGGCAACTACCGTAAATATCGCGCAGGGCTACGAGCACAAGCGCTTCACTCCTCCGGCACTTGAAAACATGTATGTAACGGCTACCTATGTTGAGGAGCTTGACACTCCCGCTTCCAACGACTTCAAGGACAGATGGCACGCAATGTTCCCCGATGAGCCTTACATCGGCATGGAAGCTGAATCTGAATACACCGGTATCTACCTCTACAAGGCAGCCGTAGAAAAGGCTGGCACAACAGACGTTGACGAAGTCATCAAGGCTCTTGAATCCGGCGAGATCAGCTATGACGGCCCTGCCGGTACGGTAACTGTCGACGGCGCAACACACCATGCGATCAGAAACGTATACCTCTTCAAGTGCAACGCTGACCACAGCCTCACACTTGAAAAGACCTGGGAAGCTGTAAAGCCTGACTGGCTGTCCACTGTAAAGGGCATCGACCTCAGAGAGAGCGCTCCCAACGAGCAGTACACACCCCTTGACTAACCAAATATAGCACGGTAATGATGCCGGTCGGGAAACGGCGTTTCGTTCCGTACCCGACCGGCATTCTTTATCCGGAGGTGATAAGATGACCTATTTATATCAGTTCTGCGATAACTTCTCATTCCTGGTGCTGTCCGCCATGGGACTGTCGATCATATTCGGAATGATGGGTATCATCAACCTTGCTCACGGCGAGTTTATCATGCTGGGAGCATACATAACAACATTCTTCGCGACCAACGGCGTTCCGCTGCCGCTGGCTATCCTCTTCGGAACGCTCGGAACAGGCGTTTTCGGAATTATAATCGACCGGCTCATCATATGTCATCTTTACAGCCGCCCACTGGATTCAGTCGTGGCGACATGGGGCATAAGCCTGGTGATGTGTCAGGGAATGCGAGTGCTTTTCGGCTCGTCGATAGCCGGAACATCTACCCCGCTCGGCTCCTTCACCGTTGACGGCACGAAATACTCCATCTACAGAATAGTACTGGCTGGTATCGCCGTGCTGCTGGTAGTGGGTGTGTTCCTGCTGTTCATGCGCACGAAGATAGGGCTCCATGCAAGGGCAACGATGCAGAACTGCGGCATCGCAAGCTCCCTGGGCGTGAACTCCGGCAAGATGTACGCGCTGACATTCGCGTTCGGTTCTGCGCTTGCAGGGCTTTGCGGCGGACTTTACGCGCCTACCATGTCCATAACTCCCGACATCGGTCAGAACTTCATGATGGAGAGTTTCGTAACGGTAATCGTCGGCGGAACCAATCCGCTGGTCGGCACAGTTCTCGCAGGCGGCGCCCTCGGTCTTGTCAGAAGCGCGCTGGAAATGGCTTACGGCACCTTCGTCGGCAGAGTTGGACTGCTGATAGTTGCGATAATCTTTATCCGCGTGGTTCCCAAGGGCTTCTCCGGACTTGTAGACTCCATCAGAAAGAAAGCGGAGGTCAAGAAACATGCTAAGACCAAGACTTAAATCATTCCTGTCAACTGAGAACGTCGTTTCACTACTTCTGATACTGGCTGCAGCGCTGCTCCCGACATTCATGAGCGCGTACAAGGTCAGCGTATATTCCTACTTCTACACCACCGCGCTGATGGGACTGAGCATAGCGCTCATCTGGGGCTATACCGGAATCTTCAGCTTCGGTCAGGCTGCATTCTTCGGAATCGGCGGCTACACCTATGGTATCCTTGCGAAAATGTGGGGCGACACCGCTCTGACGCCGGTCGCGCTGCTTATCGGAGTGGTTCTTGCCGCGCTGGTGGCTGCGATACTCGGTTACTTCATGTTCTACGGCGGGATAAACGACGTATTCGTCGGACTTATCACGATGTGCTTCACAATAGCGCTGGCAACGTTCATGGGTCAGACCGCAGGATCCCAGTGGAAGATAGGCGATGTAGCCCTCGGCGGATTCAACGGACTCACAAAGATCCCGACGCTGTATTTTGGTGATTTCAAGTGCGATAAGGTGGCGTTCTATTACGTAACGTTCATCGTCCTGGCAGCCGTATACATCGCGCTGAGAGTACTCAAGCGCACCAAGGTCGGCTATGCACTGCTCGCTATCCGCGAGAACCGTACCAGAAGCGAGCTCTTCGGCTATAACGTTAAGAAGATACAGGTGATCGTATTCACTGTCGGCGGCGCTATTGCAGGTCTTGCAGGCGTTCTCTATGCCGCATGGGGCAATTACATCACACCGAGCAATCTCGGTCTGGACGCTTCTACACTGGTGGTAGTCCTGGTTGCAGCCGGCGGACGCAAGAATCCCACCGCGGCGCTTATATTCTCAGTGGCATACAGCATTATCGCAAACCATCTGTCCTCCAGCGGCAGCCAGTTCGCGCTGATAATTCTCGGACTTATTCTGATCCTTGTTATACTGTTCGTCCCCAACGGTATCATCGCGTCGCTGTTTGACATCTGCGACAGAGCCATCGCACGACTGTTCGCGGGAAAGGGGATAAACACACTCAAAGACGGAGGTGAAAAGGCATGAGCGAAGACAACACCATTCTCGAACTGATAAAGGTATCGAAGCAGTTTGGCGGTATCCAGGCGGTAGAGGACTTCGACTTCAAGGTACAAAAGGGAGAAGTTCACTGCCTTATCGGACCTAACGGTGCCGGCAAGACCACAGTGTTCAAGCTCATCACCGGATTGTACCCGGTATCCTCCGGAAGAGTAAAATTCAAGGGCGTGGATATCACGAATATGAGCGCTGCAAAGCGCGCCCGCAACGGACTGAGCATCAAAATGCAGGTGCCCGGCGTATTTGAGGAACTGACGATGCGTGAAAATATCCGCATCGCGGCGGGCAACTACATACCCGCTGCAAAGCTGGACGAGGAGACCGAGCGGCTGATAAAACTCGTGAAGCTGGACAAGCTCGGTAACCCTCCTGTCCACAACATGTCCCACGGACAGCAACAGTGGCTTGAAATAGCAATGGCGCTGTCCTCCAAGCCGGAGCTGCTGCTCCTTGACGAGCCGGCAGCCGGAATGGGGCCCGAAGAGACCGCATTCACGGCAGAGCTTGTCAACGAACTGAACGCGACCGGGCTTACGATCCTTTTCATCGACCATGACATGGATTTCGTACGCCAGATCGCGCAGAAAGTCACAGTAATGCACTATGGAAGAAAGTTTGCATACGGCACCGTCGATGAAATTAGCAATGATCCGGGAGTAAAGCAGATTTATCTCGGAAACGTCTGACGAAAGGAGCGGAAAATTATGATCCTTGAAGCAAAGGGTGTGACCTCCGGTTACGACAGGATAATGGTCATCAACGACATCTCCGTTTCGGTTGACAAGGGCGAGATCGTTTCGATAATCGGGCGCAACGGTGTGGGTAAATCCACATTCATGAAAACGCTGATAGGTCTGATAAAGACTTCCCGCGGCTCCATCGAGTTCGACGGCGATGATATCACAAAGATGAAAGCGCACAACCGCGCCAAAGCCGGGATCGGATACGTCCCGCAGGGTCACGGCATATTCCCCGGACTGACCGTTGAAGAGAACATGAAGATGGGCAGCATGATAAACACCGCCGGCAAAAAGGGTAATTACGACATGGTATACGAATACTTCCCGCGGCTGGCGGAGCGCCGCAAGCAGATGGCAGGAAGCATGAGCGGCGGCGAACAGGCGATGCTTTCCATCGGCAGAGTGCTCGTCGGAGACCCGAAGATACTCCTGCTGGACGAGCCGAGCGAAGGCGTTCAGCCGAACATAGTATCCCAGATGGGCGAAATCGTGGAGAAGATAAGCCGTGAACTTGGACTTACAGTACTCATGGTCGAACAGCACATGGGACTTATTCAGCAGATAACCGAGCGCGCATACGTCCTCGACAAGGGACAGATAATCGCCTCGCTGGACAAGGCGCAGGTCAACGATAATGAAGTTATAAAGCAGTATCTTACAGTATAGAAAGGACGATATATCATGACAGAGATCAGACAGCCGGGCGCTTATTCATACGCATTCAGCAGATATCTTGAACCCATCGCAAGGGTAAAGCAGGGCGAGACCGTGGTTATCCACACCCTTGACGCATTCGAGGACAGGATCAAGTCCGAGGACGACCTCCCCTCTAAGGTACTTGGCAAGTACCTCAACCCACAGACCGGACCTATATTCATCGAGGGCGCGGAAGCCGGCGACACGCTGTGCGTTGAGATAGTAAATATCGAAGCCGACCGCGATTACGCCGTAAGCTGCAACCAGCCGAATTTCGGCGGACTTGTTTCCACTCCGACGACGCCGTTCCTCAATCCTCCCCTTGGCGAAAAAGTGTGGATATACAAGAAAGAGGGCAACATGTTCCGTTGCAACGACAAGCTGTGCTACGAGTGGCGTCCGTTCTTCGGAACCATCGCGACCGCCCCTGACATGGAGGCTATATCCGCGCTGACTCCGTTCGACCAGGGCGGCAACATGGACGTAACGGACATCTGCCCCGGAAACAAGGTATACCTGCCTGTCAAGTGCGACGGCGCGATGTTCTATATCGGCGACTGCCACGCGCGTCAGGGCGACGGTGAACTTATCGGCACCGCACTGGAGATAAACGGCAAGGCAACGCTGAAATTCACCGTACTGAAAGGAAAGCACATAAGCTGGCCGCGCATCGAGAACGATGAATACATCATGTGCGTCGGCAGCGCAAAGCCGATGGAGGATTCCGCGCGCATCGCATACACCGAGCTTATCAAGTGGATGGTAGAGGACTACGGCTGGGACGAGCTTGAAGCCTATGAAGCACTGACCCAGTGCGGCGAAATGTACGTCGGCAACATGGTAGACACTTTCTACTCCCTTGTTGCAAAGGTAAAGAAAAAGTATCTGTAATACGTATGAGAGGTGATATTCAATGAGCCTTGGCATCGAAGATATCGAAAAGATCATCAAGGATAACGATGTGGAATTCATCAGGCTTCAGTTCACGGACATGCTCGGTCACATGAAGAATGTGGCAGTGCCGAAATCCCAGCTGGAAAACGCACTGAACAACAAGATCACCTTTGACGGTTCCTCCATTGAGGGCTTTTCAAGGGTAGAAGAATCGGATATGTACCTGCGACCCGACCCGGACACATTCACACTGGTGCCATGGCGTCCGAAGCAAAGCGCAGTCGCACGAATGATATGCAGCATCCACGACCCGGACGGAAATCCGTTTGCCGGAGATCCCCGTCATATACTTCAATCAAGTGTTGACAAGGCGGATGAAATGGGGTATACTTTTAATGTCGGAGCAGAGTGCGAGTTCTTCATATTCCATAACGATGAGTTCGGCAGACCAACCACTGTCACTCACGACAAGTCAGGCTACTTCGACCTGGAGCCGCTGGATCTCGGCGGCGAGGTACGTCGTCAGATAGTTCTGGCACTCGAGGAAATGGGCTTTGAGATCGAAGCTTCCCACCACGAGGTCGCAGCCGGTCAGCACGAGATCGACTTCAAATACAGCGAGGCGCTGAAAGCCGCGGACGATATCATGGCGTTCAAGTTTGCGGTGAAATCCATTGCAAAGAAGAACAACCTGTTCGCGTCATTCCTGCCTAAGCCCGTCGAGGGCGTCAGCGGCTCCGGAATGCACCTTAATATGTCACTGTTCAAAGACGGCAGGAATATATTCTACGACCCTGCCGACCCGAAGAAGAACGGTCTGAGCAAAGAGGCATACTGCTTCATAGCAGGTCTGATGAAGCACGCAAAAGCGCTGACCGCAGTGTGCGACCCGCTGGTAAATTCCTACAAGCGCCTTATCCCCGGTTATGAAGCGCCCACAGACATCGCCTGGAGCTGCAAGAACAGAAGCCCGCTGATAAGGATACCCGCAGCGCGCGGCACCGGAACAAGAGTGGAATTCCGTTCGCCGGATCCCGCAGCAAATCCGTACCTGGCGCTTGCCTGCTGTCTGGAAGCGGGACTTGACGGGATAAGAAACGGGCTGACTCCTCCAGAAGAGGTCAGCGACAATATATACGACCTCACGCCGGAGCAACGTGCAGAACGCGGTATAGAGTCGCTTCCGCTCAGCCTTGAGGAAGCGCTTGAGGAGCTGAAAAAGGACGAGCTTATCAAAGGTGTGCTGGGAAGCCATATCTGTGAGAAGTTCATTTATCTCAAGGATCAGGAATGCGCCGAATACCGCCGGCAGGTCAGCCAGTGGGAGATAAACAGATACCTCGCGGTATACTGAGTTTCAGAATCATGAATATAAAGCTGCCGTGAACTTTATCTGGTTCGCAGCGGCTTTTTGTGTTGTAATAAGGATACGGTGTATATGTACAGTATAATGATCGTTGACGACAGGGAGATATTCCGCCGCCAGCTGAAAAGATTTCAGGCATTTTGCAGCAGCGCTGCTTTCAGCATAGAGTATGAAGCGCAGAACGGCGAAGAAGCGCTTGCGTTGCTTCGCGAAAATAAAATAGATATGGTGATCACCGATATTAAAATGCCGATCATGGACGGTATCGAATTACTCCAGCATATAAAGGATGAGAATCTCTGCGGCTGCGTGGTTTTCCTGAGCGAATATGCGGAGTTTTCATATGCGCGTCAGGGACTGCAGATGGGCGCGTTCGATTACCTTGTAAAACCCGTATCCAACGAAGCGGTAAAAGCGCTGCTGGACAGAGCCGAATCGCTGCTGTCAACAAGCCGCCGCTCATGGCTGGATATCACGGACGCACAAAAGGAACGCATAGCGCAGTGCGTGATGGACAACGACGACTATGCCCGTAAATTGTGCAGTGAGATCGCCGAGGGAATCGTCGGCAGCAACACCGGGGACGCTGTGGCGCTGGAATCGCTCACAAGCCTGCTTCACGATGTCGGCAGGCTGATACTGGCAAAGCGCAATTATCTCCGGGAACTTATAGATACGGAATCCTTGTTCTCCCTGCAGCCGTGCCCGCACGATGAGATATGCTCCCGATTCAGTGAAAAGATCGCCGAGGTAATGAATAAAGTCAACAGCTTCCGGCTCAACGTCAGGAACGAATTGATACAATCCGTCAGCGACAGCGTTCTGAGAAGCCTGGGGCGTGATATATCGCTTCAGAGCATGGCAGACCTTCACTTTGTCAACAAGGCATACCTTAGCCACCTTTTCAGCCAGGAAACAGGAATGTCCTTTATGGACTATGTAAACAGCATACGCATGGAATGCGCAAAGCACCGCATAGCCTGTACCGGCGACAAGATATACGAGATCGCTTCTGACCTGAAATACTCGGACACGGAGTATTTCAGCAAGGTATTCAAGCAGTACACCGGATACACGCCGTCGGCATACCGCGCACTGACCCACCCACAGGACGGTGAATAATATGGATCAGAAAAAAACAACGGTGATCAGGCTGGCTGCGTCTGTTGCTTCGGGATGGCTCGCGCTGCTTCTGGCGCAGTTTCCTCTTGTGATAGACAGTATTTATAGCGTTTCCATATACTGGAGCCTCATTTTACCGCTGATGATATCCTGGGCATGGGGCGCTGAATATGCAGCAATTGCATGCACTCTTGGAGGAGTGTGCGCGATACCTTTTATTCAGACCCCGGAATTTGGCATGGGTAATATACTTATCTCATCATTCTGCGTCGTTGCGATCATGATGACCGGAGGTTTCTTTTCAGAAAAACAAAAACGCAGACGAATGACATTCTACATCGGAATGATACTATACTCCGTGATTTGTTATGCAATGATAAACTCCATGCTGCCGAATATCCTGATACATAATACCACAGAATACAAACGCTATATTTCGCCCATGATACTCAGCACCTACTCCATGGGATTTATCCTTTCAATATTCGTGCTTCTCTGCGCGGTAAAGGTGCTGTTTTGCCTGCCGGTCGTCAGAAAAGTGTTCGGCATTGAAAAGCTCCCTTACTCCGGGAAAAACCTGCAGGTAATGTGTGCAGTCTTTGGAATTGCGGCAGCATACGCGCTTATAGACCAGCTGGTAGACAACGCTTACTTCAACGGACGTGGGATACATACCTCGATTTTCTATCACTCCAGCGGAAGTCCGATAAAAATACTTATGGCTATCACCGCCGCGCTTCTGATTTGCGATTTTGTCCTTTTTGATACGATGAGGTCGATGCGCTCGGGTACGGAACTGCAAATAAGCGAGGAGCGCTACCGCACTATCTATTCAAACATGATAGACACTTATCTTGAGATAGACCGCAGCGGCAGGATACTCCGCGTTACTCCTTCCGTAAGCGATACGCTGGGTCACTCGGAGGACTTTGTTACCGGGAAGCAGTTCAGTTCATTCTTTGACGACAACGCCGCCGCCGATATTTACACTGCACGACTTTTTGAATCGGGCAGACTTCTGAATATCGAACTCACAGGAAAAGAAGCCCCATGCCCTGATCTTCTGGTCAGTGGGAAGACGATGTACCGCACCGAACTAGGCGGAAATGTCGGAGCGATAACCATAAGAAACATAACCGACTACAAGAAAACGGAAGCCAAGCGCCGTGAACTTTCAGCAATGACGAACGCCATTTTCGAAAGTAACAGAGATCTTATCTGGGTCGTGGACGGAAACGATTTTACGCTGACATATTTCAACAGGGCGTTCAGCGAATATATCCTCCGAACTCGGGGTATAAAAGCCGCCCGCGGCAGCACTATTTCTGAGCTTTTTACTGAAAGCGAGGCAGAATTCTTTGAACAAAGCTACTGCACCGTTCTTCAGAAAGGTAACTTTTTCTCAGAACTCAGAACGGAAAAGGAACAATTAAGCCTTGACCTGAGCTTCTATCCGATAAGGGTCAGCAGAAATGTGGTGAATATTTCCGTATTTGCCAAGGACATGACCAAGCAGGTAAATGCAGAGCAGGAGATACTACGCCTAAACGAGGGGCTTGAAAAAATGGTAGATGAACGCACCATCGAGCTGAAGGACGCATACCGCGATCTTGAATCCTACAGCTATACGGTAACTCATGAGTTCAAGACGCCCGTTCGTGAGATAGACGCATACATGTCCATCATTGAGGAGGATAACGCTGATATTCTCCCGGAACAGTCGGTGAAAGACCTGCATTCCGTGCGCAGGATATGTTCCGAAGCGCTTGATATGATACAGAAAATGATGGTATACTCAAAAGCCGGGTATATGGTCCTGAACATAGAGGACATTGACATGGAGAAAATGGTACGCGAGGTTGTTGAAGAAGTATCCATGAGTCACTCGATTCCCTGTGAGCTTACCTGCTACGAACTTCCGCATATTTCTGCAGATAAGTTCCTTATGCGGGTCGCAGTCACCAACATCATCTCAAATTCCATTAAATTCTCAAAAAAGCACGGAAAGGCTGAAATAACGGTCGGGTGCATGATATCCAGCGGCACTAAGACATACTATTTCACCGATAAAGGGGTAGGTTTTACTCCCAATGAAAAGAATGATCTTTTCGCATTGTATAACAGGGCGCATAATTCCGGCGACTATGACGGCAGCGGCATCGGACTGGCTGTAGTTCAGCGAATATGCCGCAGATCAGCAGGCGAAGCATATATTTTCGGAAAAGAAGGCGTTGGCTGTACTGTGGTTCTGGAATTCCGCGGACGCGGTGAACAAACATAAAACTTACTGATAAATCTATAAAAAAAGCATTTCATTTTCAGTCCAGATATGATAAAATACAGTTGAAAACAGAAAGGCGACCGCATAACAATACCTTCTGTTTCGTCCCCTGATAGTTTCATCAAAGCATTTGCGGTGTCAGCGCTGACACCGCACTTCTTTTATTCACAATGCCTTTTATTGGTTCGAACTGCATATTTCGCTCACATAAGGTTTTTAAAAGCGACCTTTTGTTACCCGAACATTTTGTTCGCTTTCTTTTCCAAGGCGGGGATATCCAGACCGTACTTTGCGAAAACGGAAGCCGCGAAGCTTGATTCCGTGGGCAGTCCCTTTACCACCTTATACAGCCGCTCGCCCGTTTCGGGATTTACGGAAACCACAAAGCTTTCCGGCTTTGTTCTGACGTCAGGCTCTCCGCGAAGCTCCCTCGCCTTATAGGCCAGTTCGTTTAGGTGGGTCGCGAAAACTCCGCGAACTCCCATTATGCAGAAAATCCGAATAAGCTGCGCCGCTATATCGACACACTCGCGAGGAGTCGTGCTTTGAATACTCTCATTCATCAGAAGCAGCGAGTGATTTGTGATGCGGTCGGAGATGTCCTTAAACTCCTTTACCTCCATGGTAAAGCGACTCGCGTCGATACCCTTCTGTTCCTCTTTGGGAAAGTGGGTGTAGATGCAGTCAACCACGGACAGCTCGCACTCTGCCGCGGGAACGTAAAGCCCCGCCTGCGCCATAACCTGACAAATACCCACGGCGCGGACAAACGTGGTTTTGCCGCCGTTGTTTGCGCCCGTAAGAATGTAGAAGCCCGCGTCGCTGTCGAACACGACGTCGTTTGTGACTACCACGCGCTTGTCCGAATGGGTCAGATTCCACGCGTTCGCCTCGCGGAAGTAGATCGGGTCGAATAGCCCTTTCATAACCGCACGGCGCTCGTCTGCGGGGAGGATTTTCGGACGGGACATGGTAAGCCCCTTTGCCTCGGCGTTTTCTATCATATTAACAGCGCCCATGTAGAAATCAAGCTGATATTCTACCGCATACATATCCTTGAAGCCTATCGCCTGATATTCATCAAGCACGTCCTCGACCGCTTTTACGTACTTTTTCGTAATGAAGTCCAGGTTTTCAAAAAGCGCTTTATCCACCACTGAAAGCGTGGACTGCCCATCCTCGCGAAAGCGCTCGTGAAGCGGGCGCATAACGGTGTGCTCGTGCTTTGCACCAAAGGAAATTATACGGTCGAAAACCGAGGGCGCATCGTTCCAGCTTTCCTCGGAAACGCCGACTAACCCCGCTGCGACTGGCACAAGGTTCTCGTCGAAATTTACGGCGATAGTGGCGCTGCGTATTTTCCCCGTCATAGCTTCGCGAAGCTGCTCCGCCTCTTTTTTCAGCTTGACATAGTGCTTGTTCGAGTAGTTCCCCTCGAAGAAATCGAACAGCTTTTTAATTCCCGCCGATTTCACTTTGTCGATGTTCTTAACATAAACCTCGTGCATCATATCCATGCACTTTATGTAAGCCTCGAAAGCCGTCACCGCCGCGTCAAGCTGTGTGAAGCAGTCGGGGACAGACAGTTTGTAAAGGTTGCTCTTGTCGTTGGTGAGCATCAGGTTGATTATCTTTCGGAGCGTTGTGGAAACTGCGGGGATATTTATGAGGTCCTCAAGGATATCCTGACGGTATTTTATAACTTCCAGGTCGTCGGACATCTCCGCGAAAAGGCTCACCATTTTGTACTGATAGTGCGGGGTGAGCTGGTCGGCAAGAGCCTCGAGCATGAGGTCGTTTACATAGCCCGTAGGCAGCTCCTCTAAAGCCGCCTTTCGTTTAAGCGCGGCGCGGCGGTGGTCTTCGGTGGGGTAGAGCAGGTCTACGACAGGCGGACGTGAGTTGGTGGTATCGTGAAAAGCCATAGCGGTAACTCCTTTTGTTTTCGGAAATAATTCTCCTATAAACATCATATCAGCAGCTCTGTTTGTCAAGAGAAGCGGTGAAAAAACTCGTTTGAGCGAAAATGTATATAGCACACCGCCTGCTTCGTCAAGCCTCTCAAACCGGTTTTTAAAGGTTCCCATTTAATAATTACAGTATATCACACTTATGCCGAAATCGCAAGATGTTTCGTTCTTCAATATTAAGAACACGAAAAAGCGCCGTGGACTTCCGCGGCGCTCAGGCTGTTATGCGTCTTTATTGATTTTGATGGAGTTTGCCCGTTTCCTCCATTGCCTTGAGGACCTGCTCCGCGCGCTGCTGCGCCAGATCAGGGTTCACGTCCGGCGAATATACGCTCGGCGCCTGGGGAATTCCCGCGAGTACCGCGCACTGCTCATCGGTGAGCTCGCTCGGCGCAACGCCGTAATACCCCATCGAAGCCGCATATATTCCGTAATAGTTGCTGCCGAAATATATCGTGTTGACGTACATCTCGAATATCTGCTGCTTCGTCAGCTTATCCTCCAGTTCAAACGCCGTGAATATCTCAGCGGTCTTTCGCTCAAGTCGCTTTTCCTGGGTGTAATAAATATTCTTCGCGGTCTGCATGGTTATCGTGCTGCCGCCCTCTGCGAATTCCATCGCGGCTATATCGTGCAGCAGGGCGCGCACCATCGCGGAGGGGTCGATGCCGCTGTGCCCCCGGAAATCCCTGTCCTCTACGGAGATAACTGCGTTAACGTAGAATTCCGGCAGGTCGTCGAACTTCACGAAGTGCTCGTCTGCGGAGATCTCAGCGTACACCTGCCGCACCGGGCGTTCCCTCACCGCCTCAGTGTGCATATTCCAGCCGAACAGAGCGAACACCCCCACGACTATCACAGCCGCGGAAATCAGCGTTACCAGCGCCAGCAGCGCTATTCTCAGTATCAGACGCCTTGCTTTCATCTCTGCCCCTTTCTGTCGTCAGTCCCTGCTGACTATGCGGTAATAACTGCGGGAAGTCAGCGCGTAAATAAGCACGTATATCAGTGCGAAAACACAGTAGCACACCAATGTCACCGAAGCCAGGAACCCCGTGTCACGCATGCTGAAAAGTCCCAGCAGCCGCGTGAGTATCGGAAATGCGAACGCCATGTGGACCCCAGCCGCTATAAGCGGCGCAAAGAACACCGTCAGCACCTGGGAATTCACCGAGCGCCGTATCTCGCGGTCGTTCATGCCGACCTTGCGCAGAATGTCGAACCGCGCCCTGTCGCCGTAGCCCTCGCTCACCTGCTTGTAGTACATTATAAGCACCGCAGCGAGAATAAATACCCCGCCGAACACAATGCCCAGGAAGAACAGCCCCCCGTAAATTCCGTAGTAATCATTAAGTGCTGCAGCGCGGCATTCCAGCATGTACTTCTCGTATTTCTGCGCCAGCCATCCGGACAACTGCCCGTACACGTCGAGTTTCACGTCGTCGCTTTCGTCAAGGTCAAACCCGAAGTAATACATACATTCTGCGATATAACCGCCGTGTTCCTCGGTTATCCTGTTCTGATGTTCCTGCAGGCTTCTGAGCGTATCGTAACTGTTCACGAAAAGGTATATCGAGTCATACATCGTTGCGCTGTCCATGCCTGTTATATCGAATTTATCCAGCCGCCTGGCAATTTTGAAGCTTCCCCAGTCGTCAAGCTGAATTCTGTCATAGTCGAAGCCCCTGCCCTTGAAATAAACAGCCGCCTCATCGTCGGCAAGCGTGATGTCAGTTCCGTAAAGCGCGTTGTAATCAGCCACGGGGACTACATAAACCGAGCGCGTGTCCAGGTTCACGCTTTCGGCGTTTGCCAGAGTCATATCGAAACGGTCGCCGACCACAGCGCCGGAAAGGTTCACGTAAGAATACGCGAGAATGTTTTCCGCAGAAACACCCTCCCCGTCAAGGAATGCCTCCACATCGCTGCGGAATTCAGGTATCCGCTCCCGGGGATGATCCTGCACGGAAGCCACGATATCCCTGGGGTAGCGCTGCTCCATCATATGCCCCGCGCCCATATAAAGGCATGTGGTGCTGGAAACAGTCACAAGCACCATGGTGCTCAGTATGCAAATGGAAGCCAGCCCGGCGCCGTTTTTCTTCATGCGGTACTTCATCTGCGACACTGAGATGAAGTGCTCGGTGCGGTAATAGTAATTCTTGTTTTTCTGGAGCCCACGGCATACCACAACAGAACCCGCGATAAACAGCAGGTAAGTCGCGAGAATAACAAGAACCACCGCCAGCATGAACGCGAGTAAAGCGGTCATTGGCTCCTCGATGGTGATTGCCATGTAGTAAGCGGCGCCGAGAAGCAGCGCGCCAAGCACGGCAAGAAACCAGTTTGCCTTCGGTGGCTTTTCCCCCGCATTCTCGGAATGCAGTAGTTCTATCGGCTTTGAGAAGAACACCTGCCGCAGCACGTTGAGGTATATCAGCAGGAATATCACCGCGAAAACGATGAGAGTTGCAGCCACCGCTCCCCCGCTCACGGAAAACTGATACTGCGCCTCTCCCCTGATTATCTTCACTGCAAGGAGTTCCGCGAGTTTGGAGAACAGGATACCCGCGCCCATTCCCGCGGCCATGGAAATGAGGTAAACGAACAGCGTTTCCCACGTCATCACGGCTGCGATGTTGCGCTTGCCCATGCCCAGGACGTTGTAAAGTCCGAACTCACGCTTGCGCCCTTTCACGAGGAACGAATTGGTGTAGAACAGGAATATCGCTGCAAATATCGCCATGATAACGATGCCTATGCGCATCATCTGCTTCATCATGCTTCCGCCTTTCATGCCGTCCAGGAACGGGTTATCCGAAAGGAAGTTCACGATATAGAACATCATCGTCATCAGCGAGCACGTCATGATATAGGGAACGTACAGCTTTCCGTTACGGCGAATGCCGCCGGCGGCAAGTCTTGGGTACAATCTCACAGCTGCTCACCGTCCCTGCGAATGCGCAGGCTCTGCGGCTCTGCGTTTGAAGAAAGCATGGTCAGCGCGTCGGTTATGCGGCGGTAGAACTCGTCGTCCCCCGCGCCCCCGCGGTATATCTGGTGGAACACAGTGCCGTCCTTGATGAAAAGCACCCTCTGCGCGCGGCTGGCAGCCTTCGCGGAATGCGTGACCATCAGTATCGTCTGCCCGCGCCTGTTTATCTCCGCAAACAGCGCGAGAAGTTCGTCGGAACTGCGGCTGTCCAGCGCACCGGTGGGTTCGTCCGCGAGCAGCAGCTTAGGCTCGGTTATCATCGCGCGTGCCGCGGCAGTGCGCTGCTTCTGCCCTCCGGAGATCTCGTATGGGTACTTGTCCAGCAGCGCGGAGATGCCCAGCAGTTCCGCGGTCTTTGCAAGCTTCGGCTGCATCGCCGCGTACTTCTCTCCGCGCAGCACCAGCGGCAGCAGTATGTTATCCCTCACGGTGAACGTATCCAGCAGGTTGAACTCCTGGAACACGAACCCGAGATTATCCCTCCTGAAATCCGCAAGGCGGCTGTCCTTTATCTTCGCGAGGTCCATTCCGTCGAGCACGGCGCTGCCTCCCGTGGGCTTATCCAGCGCTGCCAGTATATTCAGCAGCGTGGTCTTTCCGCTTCCGCTCTCGCCCATTATCGCGATGTATTCCCCCTGCTCCGCAGTGAACGTCACGTTTTTCAGCGCTTCCACCTTTGTTCCGCCGAGGCGCGTTGTATAGGTCTTTTTAAGGTTGTTTATCTCCAGTATCGGCATATCGTCATTCCTTTCTGGCAGACCCGGCGGGCATGTATGGTTCTCAGGGAAGTGTATTTTTTCGCCCGCCGTTTCCGTCCTTTTATATTCTACCAGAATTCCGTCCCGGTCGCCATAGTTTCACCTTACATTCCCCTTACCCTTTTGTAAGCCGGGCGTCGGGCATGCCCGACAGCAAATAGCCGGGCACGCCCGGCAGCGAATACGTGGATATGTACCTTAAAGCGGGCACGTTTTCACTCGAACTATTATGCACCTTGCCGGGCACGCCCGGCGGCGAATACGTGGATAGGTGCATTAAAACGGGTTCGTTTTCACTCGAACTATTATGCACCCGCAACATCTTTTAAATGGAATGTACACCAACAACCCGAATTACTCCCTTAAATCGACCTGGTTTCTTTCCAGGCCTATCAGCACGGTAGTCCCGCGGTCGCTGCTCTCGACTGAAATAGTGTGCCCCAGCGCCTTACAGATACGCTTGCAGAGGTACAGCCCTATTCCACTTGCTTTCATATCGGTACGGCCGTTACAGCCGGTATAGCCCTTTTCAAATATCCGCGGCAGGTCCTCCGGCGCTATGCCTATTCCGGTGTCGCTGACTGACAGCGTGTTATCGTCAAAGGATATCGTCACCCCACCGGAGCGCGTGTATTTCACCGCATTGGAAAGCACCTGGCATATCACAAACGACAGCCACTTTTCGTCGGTCAGCACAGTGTGATCGAGCGGGTGTAATTCCAGCGTGAGCCTTTTGCGGATAAACTGCCCGGAAAAACGCCTGACTGCCCCGCGCACGATATTATCAAGGCTGTATTCACCGAAAACGTAATCCTCACCGCTTTCCAGCCTGACGTAACACAGCACCATCTCAACATACTGCGAAATTCGCTGAAGTTCCTCGTTCAGTTCGCGGCTCTCAGGGGTATCGTGCTCGGCAAACGCAAGCTGCATTGCGGCTATCGGGGTCTTTATCTGGTGCGCCCACATGGTGTAATAATCGGTCATATCCGCGATGTTTTCCTCAAAATGCGCCTGGAGTTCTGCGCGGCTCTGGAACAGCAGTTTAACGAGTTCCTGATAGCCGGCCTCAACGGAATTCTCAGGCTCCGGCAAATTATCGCAGGTGACGGTGATATCATCTCTGAGCTTTTCCAGCGTGCGTATTTTCCTGCGGTAGCGCAGAAGATCCCACACGCCGAAGCACAGCCCCAGCACCCCGCACACCGCAGCCGGATACCCCAGCGCGCCCAGCGGAACTCCCCCCAGGAAAAGAATGACCGCGGACAGCGCCGCAAACAGAAGCGCCGCGCCGATAACGCGCCTGCGGAAATGCAGATAATCCCTCATTCGACGATGTACCCCATTCCCACTTTTGTCGTGATGTAACCGGAAAGCCCGGCGCTTTCAAGCTTGCGGCGCAAGCGCGCGACGTTCACGGTGAGGGTGTTCTCGTCGATGAAGCAGTCGGTTTCCCAGAGGCGGTTCATCAGTTTTTCGCGGCTGACTATCTTCCCCTTGCTTTCCATTAGCGTCTGAAGAATGCGGTATTCGTTCTTTGTCAGGTCGATGCGCTCGCCGCCGGCGTAAAGCGCTGCCTCTGCGGTGTTCAAGCGGGCTCCGCGGTGTTCTATTACCCCCACCTGCTGCGCGAAATCATATGTGCGCCGCAGCAGCGCCTGTATTTTCGCGACCAGCACCGGCATATCAAAGGGCTTTGCGACGAAATCATCACCGCCCATGTTCATCGCCATTATAATGTTCATGTTATCGCTCGCGGACGAAATGAACATCACCGGCACGCTGCTGGTACGGCGTAATTCCCCGCACCAGTAAAGCCCGTTGCGGTAAGGCAGCGTTATATCCATCAGCACAAGGTGCGGCTGATATTCCGCTATTTCATAGGCTATCCTGCGGAAGTCCTCTGCGCATTTAACGTCAAACTCCCAGCCCGAAAGACCCTTTGCCGTTGCCTTTGCGATGCCCTCGTCGTCCTCCGCGATATATATTTTATACATTATTTCATCTCCAAATATCACAACTGTATTATCTGTATTATATCATAGTTTCTCTCATCAGTCAATAGGATTTTCAAATTTCTTCCGGTAATGTAATATCGCATATCAGACGCTATAAATATTTTTTATAGCATGTAATAAGAAATAACAATTGGACAAATACCTACCGTTGTGATATACTTAGTACAGAAAGAAAAACACGGAGGTGCCGGAATGAAAAAAAACATCGAAGCCAGAAACGACCGAATGTGCAATACCGGCCGAATGTGTAACAAATAACCTTAACTCTGAAAACAACTTACAATTTTAATTTATGGAGGAAAAACACCATGTCCGAGAAGAACTACAGATTTGAAACCTTACAGCTCCACGTTGGCCAGGAGCAGCCTGACCCCGCTTCCGACGCACGCGCAGTGCCGATATACGCTACAACTTCCTATGTATTCAAGAACTCCGCTCACGCCGCCGCACGCTTCGGTCTTGCGGACGCAGGCAACATCTACGGCAGACTGACGAACTCCACCCAGGACGTTTTCGAAAAGAGAATTGCCGCGCTTGAGGGCGGCGTTGCAGCCCTCGCGACTGCTTCCGGCGCCGCAGCGATCACCTACACCATTCAGGCGCTCGCAAAGCAGGGTGAGAATATCGTGGCTTCCAACACCATCTACGGCGGAACCTACAACCTGCTGGCGCACACCCTCCCGCTGTACGGAGTTACTGCAAAGTTCGTTGACCCCTACGTTGAAGGCTCCTTTGAAGCAGCCATAGACGAGAACACAAAGGCGCTGTACGTTGAGTCCCTGGGCAACCCGAACTCCAACGTCGCCGACATCGAAAAGCTCGCGCAGATCGCTCACAAGCACAACATTCCGCTGGTAGTGGACAGCACCTTCGCAACTCCTTACCTGCTCCGTCCGATCGAGTACGGCGCTGATATCGTGGTACATTCCGCGACCAAGTTCATCGGTGGTCATGGCACGGCGATCGGCGGCGTTATCGTGGACAGCGGCAACTTCGACTGGAAGAAGTCCGGCGCTTACCCCTGGATCTCCGAGCCGAACCCCTCTTACCACGGAATCAGCTTCTCCGACGCTGTCGGCGCTGCTGCATTCGTTACCTACATTCGCGCTATACTGCTGCGTGACACCGGCGCTACTATCTCACCGTTCCACGCATTCATCTTCCTGCAGGGTCTGGAAACCCTCTCGCTGCGTGTTGAGCGCCATGTGTTCAACGCACTCAAGGTCGTTGAGTACCTCAGCAAGCACCCGCAGGTAGAGGCTGTTCACCACCCCTCCCTCGCAACAGAGCCCACCCACGAGCTGTACAAGAAGTACTTCCCGAACGGCGGTGGTTCCATTTTCACATTCGAGGTAAAGGGAACCGCAGAGGACGCGCAGAAGTTCATCGACAACCTGCCGATATTCTCTCTGCTGGCTAACGTTGCGGACGTTAAGTCACTGGTTATCCACCCGGCTTCCACCACACATTCCCAGCTGACTGAAAGCGAACTGCTGGAACAGGGCATCAAGCCGAACACCATCAGACTTTCCATCGGCACCGAGCACATCGACGACCTCATCGAAGCTCTGGACACTGCATTTGCAGCTATCAAGTGATTTAAGGAAACGCTGATTAAATCAAATTCGCCCCGTTCAAACACGCGTACTCACGCGGCTGAATTTGATACGCTGCGCTTTAATCAGCATGTCCTTAAACTCAAACCATTGGTTTTTCCTTATACCTTCAAATAATTTTGCCGGCTGTCGAAAGATAGCCGGTTCTTTTGTGATTTGCAAGTAGATACAAAATACCCCGTCAAAAAGACGGGGTATCAGTTATCAGCCGTTGATAAGGGATTTTAAGTACTCGGTCATCTCAGCTGCCGCGATATCCTGTGAAGCCTCGGTGGGGTGCCAGTCAGCTGCCCAGCCGTTGGTGTTGCCGTCCTGCTGGGTCATCAGCAGCGTGGATACGTTGGTGTCGCCGGTCTGCTCAGTGTACTGCTTCACTGCGCGCTCAACGCCGTTCTTGTAGAGGGAAGCGCCCATTACGCCAAGTGCGCACACGATATGCGCGTCAGGGTTCTTCTCGCGTACTACCTTGAGGAACTCGGTGTATCCGTCGGCGTATTCGATTACGCGTTCCTTGTCGGAGCCGGTGTAACTTGCGTCGTTAGTGCCGAGGTTTATTACGACGTACTGCGGCTGGAACTTGCTGAAATCCCAGTCGAGGTCCTGAATGTTGAACTCGTTCCAGTTGCCCCAGGACTTGCCCACCTTGTCGTAAACATCGGGCACAAGCTGGCTGGTCTGCTTCTCGCCGTTATCGGTGTAGCCGGACACGATGCCGTTACCGCTGTAGGAAACCAGGCTGTAGTCAGCGTCCAGCGCCATTGCAGTCTTGAATGCATACGCCTTGGTAGCGTCCTCAGTGGTGGTCTTGAAGTGGTGATCGCGGTCAGGGTCGTCAACGCCGTAACCGCAGGTTATGGAGTCGCCGATGAACTCTATCCTGAGCGCCTTTTCAGCCGTGGGGGTAAGTCCACCGACAGAAGTAACGTTTATGCTCTTGATGCCCATTGTGGACTCCTGAGCCTCTGATATCTTCAGGAACTTTACGGTAGTCTCTGAAGCTTCGTCAGCCTTGAATACCTCGACTGTCTTTTCGGGGGCGTCAACAATATCGTCGATGGTGCGCTCGCCGTTTATGTACACTGCAAATCTCGGGGTCTTCTCGGGGTTGGAATACATGCTGTCGCCCACCAGTGTGAACGAAGCGCTCGTACCGGTGAATGTGAACTCCACGCCGCTTGCGGAAAGTCCCAGCCAGCGAATTCCATCGTATTCACCGGTTCTTCCGATGAGCTTGACGTTTTCCTCATTTGCAGCGAATGTCTTTTCTGAAAGTGTCATGTCGTCCTCCGATGTGGTGTCAGTATCATCCGCGCTGCTCTCTGCAGCGCCCGCAGCGGACTCGCCGGGTGTGCTGGAGTCTGCAGCGCTTGTATCAGCAGCCGAGCTGCTGTCCGGAGCGCTTTCGCCAGGCGTCGCGCTCACACAGCCGGTCAGCATCATAGCCAGTGCCGTGAGCACGGATAATGCGGAAATCTTAAGTTTCATAAATTCCTCCAAAGAAAAAGCCGTCCGTCCTGCCTATCAGGGAACCCTGACCACTCGGCCGGACGGACGGTCTGTTTAAGTTTCTGTCAAACCGGCAGATCAAACACCGAACTTGATGGTGCTTACCTTAACGCCGGGACCCATTGTGGAAGAAACTGTGCAGCTCTTGATATACTGACCCTTTGCAGCAGCAGGCTTAGCCTTTGCTACAGCTTCCATCAGAGCGTTGAAGTTCTGCTCGAGCTTCTCAGCGCCGAAGGATGCCTTGCCGATGGGGCAGTGAATGATGTTAGCCTTATCAAGACGGTACTCGATCTTACCAGCCTTAGCTTCCTGAACAGCCTTAGCTACATCAGGGGTAACTGTACCAGCCTTGGGGTTAGGCATGAGACCTCTCGGACCGAGGACCTTACCGAGTCTACCAACAACGCCCATCATGTCCGGAGTTGCGATAACAACTTCGAAGTCCATCCAGCCGCCGTTGATCTTAGCAACGGTGTCGTTGTCAGCGATGTAATCAGCGCCTGCGTCCTTGGCAGCCTGCTCCTTGTCAGCCTTGCAGAATACCAGGGTACGTACCTTCTTACCGGTACCGTTCGGGAGAACAACTGCGCCTCTGACCTGCTGGTCAGCGTGACGGGAGTCAACACCCAGACGAACGTGCAGCTCAACGGTCTCGTCAAACTTAGCCTTAGCGGTCTTGCATACTAAATCGAAAGCTTCAGCGGACTCGTAAACCTTAGCGGACTCAACGAGCTTTGTGCTTTCTACATACTTCTTTCCGTGTTTCATTAAAAAATCCTCCTTGTGGTCAAGCGGAATAGATCCTCCCACTGAATTAATAGTTGATTAGTAGTGACAGGGGGTCGTATCAGTCAACGACCTCAACGCCCATGGAACGTGCAGTACCAGCGATCATAGACATAGCAGTGTCGATGTTAGCTGCGTTCAGGTCGGGCATCTTAGTTTCAGCGATCTCCTTGAGCTGAGCCTTGGTGATCTTTGCGACCTTGGTCTTGTTCGGAACGCCGGAACCGCTCTCGATCTTGCAAGCCTTCTTGATGAGTACGCTTGCGGGAGGGGTCTTTGTAATGAATGTGAAGCTCTTATCAGCGTAAACGGTGATAACAACAGGAATGATCAGACCTGCCTTATCCTTGGTACGCTCGTTGAACTCCTTGGTGAATGCCATGATATTAACGCCGTGCTGACCCAGTGCAGGACCAACAGGGGGCGCAGGTGTAGCCTTGCCGGCCGGGATCTGTAACTTAATAAATCCTGTTACCTTCTGTGCCATGATTTTAATCCTCCATAAAAAACTTGAAGTTCGATCTCACCCTAATAGTGGATCAGATTTTTTCGACAGCTGAAAGCTCGAACGAAGTCGGGGCCATCTGTCCCATCATAACCAGGTCTACAACGACCTTGTTCTGGTCGGGGTCGATGGAGCTTACGGTGCCCTCGAATCCCTCGAGAGGACCGGACTTGATCTTTACGCTGTCGCCCACATCAAGAGAAACGCTCGTTTCCTTGGTGGTGATGCCGAGGTTTCTGACCTCTTCTTCGCTCAGCGGAGTAGGCTGTGACCCTGGTCCCACGAACCCGGTAACGCCACGGGTGTTGCGGCATATATACCATGATTCGTTGGTGATGATCATCTTGACGAACACATAACTCGGGAAAAGCTTCTCCTCGACTTCGACCTCCTTGCCGTTTTCCTTGACCTGCTTGGTCATTTCAACGGGCAGATAGACCTCTTCGATGAGATTCTGGAGATTTCTGTTCTCAACGACCTTCATGATGTCGCTTGCGACCTTGTTCTCATAGCCGGAATATGTGTGAAGTATATACCACTTTGCCTCGGTGTCAGCCATATTAACCCCCTTGAACGTGTCAGCCCAGTACCAGTGAATTGATCAGTGCAAAGAGTGAATCTATACCGAATACGAACAGACCAGCCAGCAGGCAGACAACGATAACAACGATGGTGTTATGCGTGGTTTCCTTGGGCGTGGGCCATACGACCTTCTTGAATTCAGCCTTGCAATCCTTGAAATACTTTACGATACCTTTCTTCGGCTTCTTTGCGGACGCCTTCTTGGACTTGTCCTTTGCGTCCTTGTCCTTGGACTTCTTTTCCTTGTCCTTGGAGCCTGCGCTTTCCTTTACATCGGAAATTTCATCGGGAGTGTCTGTGCCAACGTTCTTCTTCTCGATCTCGTTTGCCATTTGGACTCCTCCTGATTACTTGGTTTCCTTGTGAAGAGTATGCTTTTTGCAGAAGCGGCAGTACTTGTTCATCTCAAGTCTGTCAGGATCATTCTTCTTGTTCTTCATGGTGTTGTAGTTGCGCTGTTTGCATTCTGTACACGCCAGTGTAATTTTAACTCTCACTTTCGGCACCTCCTATTTTCTTGCCCTTTCAGGCATTATTGCCTCCCTCGTCTGCGGAATTGCAGGTTATAAACGGGGGTGATATCAAGTGCCTGTCTTTTAAAAATAGGCACAAAAAAATAAACCCCATTCGAGGTATCACTATTATATCACAAATAATCCCCTTTGTCAAGCGTTATTTCTGGATTTATGCAAATTTTTATTGACAAATCAGCACGGCTGTTGTATCATGTTATTAATGGTAACCTCTAAAAACCTCCTTCACGGCAGATTTC